>Ga0098069_100008_pt1 | contig 283781 bp, 249 predicted proteins | sample 27_taG_FD_92584 | JGI IMG/M metagenome (GOLD analysis project Ga0098069, IMG submission 92584) | Marine viral communities from Cariaco Basin, Caribbean Sea - 27_WHOI_OMZ | ecosystem: Environmental > Aquatic > Marine > Oceanic | place: Caribbean Sea: Cariaco Basin | collected 2014-11-09
CGGCCTCACTCTTCACTTGGCTATCAAACGCCATTGGAGTTTGCTGCTGCCAACCGACAAATTGATTCAAGAACCACGGGCATTACTAATTTAAAGTTGGACTAGATATTGGGGGCAGGTCACGCCAGCTAGCAAATTTGAAGATGTACTTAGTGAAGTCGCAAATTATGGTGTTGTAACTATTCGTAAGGCCTATGGAAATTGGAAGTCGCCGACATTAAAAGCGTGGGAGGAACTTTTGCATGAATACGCTATTCAACCAATACAACAATTCGATTTAACAAAGGGAAAAAATGCGTCGGACATTGCTTTAGTTATTGATGCGATGGATGTCATGTATACAAAACAGATCGATGTGATGTGTTTTGTTACATCTGATAGCGATTTTACACCAATGGTCACTAGAGCCCTGGCAGAAGGAAAAGTGGTATTAGGGTTTGGAGAACGAAAAACACCGTTACCATTTGTGAATGCCTGTTCTAAATTTCTTTTTCTTGATCAAGAAAAAGAAAAAACTAAATCTGTGACAAAACCTAAAAACATTAAATCAGATACTAAACTTATCAATTTGTTAAGGCAGGCTATTGAAGCAACAGAAGATGAAGATGGCTGGGCTGCTTTGGGCCCTGTAGGAGCGAACATTTCTAATAAAACATCTTTCGATACTAGAAACTATGGGTTTAAGAATCTAAGTAGTCTCTTTAAATCGATCGATCTTTTTGAGCTAAAAAGAGGGGTGGGTAATACATACTTAGTCAGGGACATACGGAAACAGACGAAGTCCTGAAAACAATTTCTATTATAGAGATAACAAGATAATCAAACTATCTAATTTATTTGATTTCAATAATTGAAAATTTAGATGATAGTGAAGACACAAATAGATTTAGCTTATATGTAACGTCATTATTTTAGTTATATAAGATACGATATAAACCGTTAAAACTCTCTTTTTAATTAACATTGCATCGCGTCAAACATGAAAAAAGAAAATATGTGAGCTTATAGTCGACCAATGTTAGATGCTCTAGTCATTATCCTTGCTGGACTGATAGGCGGTATGCTTAACTCAATCGCTGGTGGAGGGAGTTTTATTACTTTGCCAGCTTTGATGTTGATAGGATTTAGTCCAATTACTGCTAATGCTACTGGCACTGTGGCATTACTAACAGGTTATGTTGCAAGTGTATGGCATTCACGTCATACCATAAGAAAATTACCCAACAATCTGACACCATATGTTATCGCTTCATTATTGGGAGGAATGTGCGGAGCATTAATATTAAATTGGAGTGATGAGAAACACTTCGACAGATTGCTGCCTTGGTTGATGTTACTGTCTACTCTGGCATTCGTTATTGGGCCTAAAATTACACTCCTCAAAACTAATGCAATTCGACATCAATATCTTCAACATTTTCTGATTTTGTTTGCTATTTGTCTGTATGGCGGCTATTTCAATGGTGGTGTAGGAATAATGTTGTTAGCGGGCTTATCTATAATGACAAATACAGATATACATAATTCAAATGCGATAAAAAATCTGATGTCAGTTATGTTGACAACTATCGCTAGCTTATTTTATTGGATGGCTGATTTAATTGATTTTAACTTATTGTTCATGATGGGGATATCTGCACTATTTGGTGGGTATCTTGGTTCGAGATTATCTTATTCTCTCTCACAAAAAAACTTTAGAGTAATAATCATATTTTTGGGATGTGTGATGACGCTTATATATTTCAACCGATAGAGCACACTGATATGTAAATTTACCGTTTCTTTATCACGCTTTCATTTTTTAAAATCTCGATCTGATTAGTTGGGATAGATTGTTCATATATAAAAAACAGCTTATATTGCTGATATTTAATACAAATACAGATGTTACATAACTAACCACTTCACGATGGTACTGCAATTTATTTGTCTTTTATAGTCTCAGAATCAAAACTCTCCAATACACTCTTCCAGATATTAACTTTCTAATCATCAAATGCATTGATTAAAATAGGTAAATGAAATACCTTATTAAAAAGGCGGGATTTTATAGCTAACGATATGTTTTTATAAAGTCGTTTTATTAAATAAAAACAATTCGTTAAAAGTTTTTATTCATTGGTCAATGTGCTGATTGACGCGCAGTTATCGATGTTGTTAATGACTCGTTCATTAACGCCATTCCGTCATTTACTCGTTATTCAATAAAGCCTTGCTCAGGGTATAGGCGGCATCTCACAAAGGAGTGACTGATGACAAACGTAAAAAAACTCTGGTTATTTCTGGCATTTTTGTTGTTTGTTTCTTTTGGGGTGCTGATATGGAGTGGTAATCAGATTTATCAACAAGCACCACCTATGCCCGAAAAGGTCGTCACCACCGACGGTAACTTAATCTACAGCCGCGATGAAATTGAGAAAGGACGACAAGTCTGGCAATCCTTCGGTGGTATGCAGCTTGGCTCAATCTGGGGACACGGTGGTTATGTTGCACCGGACTGGAGTGCCGACTGGATGCACCGAGAGTTGATGGCCTTACTCAATCTCTGGGCAAACCGAGATTACGGTGTGGAAAGCTTTGAGCTTGCCAATGCCGAACAGCAAGCCGCTTTGCAAGGCAGGCTGAAGTCCCTAGTCAGAAAAAATACATACAATCCCGACACAGGCGTCATCACTTTAAGTTTGGACAGAGTCAAAGCGATAACTCAGGTCTCTGAGCATTACCAACGTCTCTTTAGTGATGAACCTTCAACGGCTGAGCTGCGTGAAGCCTATGCCATGAAAAATAACACGGTCACCGATCCAGAAAATCGTCGTGTACTTTCCGCTTTTTTCTGGTGGACGGCATGGGCCACTATGACTAATCGCATCGATGGTGACATTACCTATACCAATAACTGGCCTAATGAGCCGTTGATTGATAATAAACCGCCGGCGAGTATGTTCCTCTGGTCTGCATTCAGTGTGACATTCTTGTTGGCTGGCATTGGTTTAATGGGATGGTACTACGCGGCGTCTCATGGCAAAGAGGAGGCGACCAGTAAATTACCAGTTACTGATCCGATGCGTGAGTTACGACCCACACCTTCGATGATGGCGACAGCCAAATATTTCTGGGTGTTGCTCGCTTTATTCCTGGTGCAAATTCTACTTGGTGCGGTGACTGCGCATTATCAGGTAGAGGGACAGGTTATGTATGGCTTTGAGTTATCCAAAATTTTGCCTTATTCGATAACTCGCACTTGGCATACCCAACTGGCCGTATTATGGATAGCACTTGCCTGGCTCGCGACCGGCCTTTATATCGGTCCTGCCGTATCGGGGTATGAGCCGCCTTATCAGCGATTCGGTGTGAATCTGCTATGGCTGTGCTTGCTGGTCATTGTGGTTGGTGCCTTTACTGGCCAATGGTTCGCGGTGAATCAAACTTTAGGTTTGGAACATAATTTCTGGTTTGGTCATCAAGGTTGGGAATATGCCGATATTGGTCGCTTCTGGCAGTGGTTCCTGTTTATCGGTTTATTACTCTGGCTTTGTTTAGTGGGGCGCTCGCTCTGGCCGACATTACGTCAACCCTCTGAAAGTCGTTCCATTATTGGTTTACTGTTCTTATCCACCGTCGCCATTGGCTTGTTCTTTGGGGCGGCACTGGTCTGGAATGAACACACCCATATTTCCATGGTGGAATACTGGCGCTGGTGGTTGGTTCACCTCTGGGTTGAAGGATTCTTTGAAGTCTTTGCCACAGCAGTTATTGCGTTCTTATTTACTCGTCTGGGCTTAATCCCAGTCAAAATAGCGACTGTTGCTGTGCTGTTTGCCACGATTATTTTCATGTCTGGTGGCGTAATTGGCACATTACATCATCTCTACTTTGTCGGATCACCTACACCGGTATTGGCGTTGGGTGCCAGCTTCTCAGCACTGGAAGTGGTGCCACTGGCCTACATCGGGTTTGAGGCGTATCACAATTACACCTTGGGCCATGCGACTGAGTGGATGAAACGTTACCGCTGGCCGATTATGTTCTTTGTGGCCGTGGCGTTCTGGAATCTGGTTGGTGCGGGGTTATTTGGCTTTTTAATTAATCCACCATTATCGCTTTACTACATGCAAGGTCTTAACCTGACACCATTGCATGGTCATACTGCCTTATTCGGTGTTTACGGTATGTTGGGTATTGGGCTGACCTTGTTCTGTATACGCGGTATCAAGCCCGATCTTATTTGGCCGGAAGGCACGCTTAAAGCCAGCTTCTGGTGTTTCAATATTGGTCTGGCACTGATGGCTTTACTCACGCTGTTACCGCTTGGTGTGATGCAATTATTTGCCAGCCTGAATCATGGTTACTGGTATGCCCGATCAGCGGACTTTATGCAGCAACCCGTTGTTGATTTACTGGTCTGGATGCGTGTGCCCGGCGATACCATCTTTGCAGTCGGCGCTTTGTTATTAGCCTGGTTTATTCTCAGCTTATGGATCAAACCAAAATATGAAGGTGGGCAACAACGCGGCTAAAAGACAATCCGATTTAAGGACTGACTGACGGTGATTGAGTTCTATGATGAGGTTAGGCAAGTACACTGGCTGATGGCCTTTGCCAGTGGCGGCTTGCTCTTCATTCATGGGCTCATTCACCTGAGTCAACCTGATAATCTGCTTTCAACGTCCGTTCGTTATCTTCGCTACGGCGTTGATACGGTGTTAATCACCGCAGCGTTAATGCTGACCAATATCGTGCAGCAATTTCCTTTTATCGATGCTTGGCTCACGGTGAAGTTTCTGCTGCTGATGGTTTATCTCTTTCTTTCACACATCACGCTCTACAACACAAGAAACCAGCGGAAATATGCCACAGTTTGGGGACTGGCTTTGATGACGTGGTTGTTTATTTTCAGCGTAGCGAAAACGCATCAAAGCTGGGGCATATTCAGCTTGCTCTTTTGACGTGAAAGTACATTCAAGCCTATGGCTGGTTCGTTGAAAGCCATTTTATAGGTGCATTTAGAGGATAGTTATGTACGGGACATTATTACTGCTTCACATACTTGCTGCCACCATATGGACGGGAGGGCATATCGTCTTATCGGTGGTGATCTTGCCTAAGGTATTAAAGCATCGTTCTCCTGAAGATCTGCTTAGTTTTGAGTCAGTTTTTGAAAAGATAGGCATGCCCGCCCTGATTATTCAAATCTTAACGGGTTTGTATCTGGCTTATCATATGCTGCCAGACATCACACAATGGTTTAACCTCACAAATCCCGTCTCACATGCCATCATGGCAAAATTGTGTCTGCTGCTTTTAACACTCAGCTTTGCTGTGCACGCACGATTTCGTGTGATTCCTCACCTCTCTCCAGACACACTCAAAGTGATGGCCTGGCACATCATTCCCGTCACCATTCTTTCCATCTTGTTCGTCGTTGTTGGCGTGTCATTCAGGACAGGTTGGCTTTATTAATACGCTGCAATAACAGGAGGCATACATGAACATTAAGCTACATCGCATTTATGAAAGTGATGCACCCACTGGTTACCGAGTGCTGGTGGACCGATTATGGCCACGTGGAGTATCAAAAGAAGACGCCGATCTGGATGCTCACTGGAAAGAGCTCACCCCCAGTGATGAACTACGTAAATGGTTTGATCATGACCCTGACAAATGGAACAGCTTTCGTAAAAAATACCTCAGCGAACTGAGTGAACATAAACAAACCGCAAAAGACTACCTAGCCGAAGTCACCCAAAAAAATGTTGTTCTGCTCTATGCAGCAAAAGACAAACAACACAGCCACGCCTATATACTAAAAGAGTATCTGGAAAAGCTGGGTTAAAATTAAAATAGACGTTATAAAGTAAAAAAATATTTAATAATTCGTCTGTGACATTCACATACTAAGGTTTTATTAGTTATATACTGTTCGTATGAAAGTGTTCATTTCTCTATAAATAAAGTATCCATTCAGATTAGACTTTTATGTGAAAGCACTAATGAAGAGAATAATTATGAAGATATTTATTTGTTTAATGTATTGATGATTTACGATTCAGAAAAACAGCCAAAACAGGTTATCTAAAAACCAAATTTTTTGAATACTCATTAAGTAATGGCTATATAACTAAGACTTTCGGAATATGATTACAAAATATTTGTGAAATAATTATCAATTTCGCAATAAAAATTTTTGTAGTTTAATTTTCCTTGTCAGGTTTTTCTTTTCTTGTATTACTTGAGTTTTGTAACTAAAACTCATGTCATTCCTTGATAATGCTTAAATTAGACGGCGTTATCAATTTTCATCAGACACCAAAATATATAATAGAGTATATATTCTATTATATATTTATAATCAATGGGTTAGGTGTTAACGTATTCTGCGCCCCTAGGTATACTGTCCCCAGTAATATACTGTAAATAAAGGACATGCTTATGGAGGACTTCATTAAACTCATCACGGCGCAGGATGCAGCCAAACTTCTCAATATTTCAGTTGGAACATTAGCTAATTGGCGCTGTAGAGGGGAAGGACCCGTACCAACAAAAATCGGTAAATCTGTTAGGTATGCACTAGAAGATATAAAGGAATTCATAGCTAAAGGACGGGTGGCATAATGTTAGTCCATGCATTAACTAATAGTCGGTTCTATAGGTTTAGATTGTTTTTTGCGTATTGGAGGTGTCTCTGATGGCAAGATTTCAATTTTCACACATAGAAACGTATGCCAGAACCGCATCCACACTTTCAAAAAGTAGTTCTGTCAAAACCTGTTATGACATCTTGGCTGAAGCGAGTCGTGTATACGAACACAGCAGGCATGTTATGTCACCATCACCACCTGAGTTACTCGATGGTATAACGACGCAAGAGCTGGCTGAAAATTTAAACCTACTTTTAGAAAATGAAGCGACAGAGGTTGTACTTGGTGGTAAGGCAAAGAAAAGAGCTGTTAGAAAAGACGCTCATGTTCTTTTAGCTGCGGTATACAGCTATCCCTCTCAAAGTCAAATGTGTGATTTGGACGAAATAAGACCTTTTTTCATGGATTGTATCGAATTCCACAGAGAGAAGTTTGGAAGCGTTCAATCTGCTGTACTACATACTGATGAGCAATACTTACACATACATGTGTATACGGTTTCAAACAATGCAAGAAAGCTCCATCCTGGTCATATTGCAAAAAAGCTGAATAAATCAGAGGCAAGCAGTATCAAATCAAGCGTGGCATATAAAAATGCAATGCGGGCATTTCAAGATGATTTTTATCAGTCAGTATCTCACAAGTATGGTCTTGAACGAATAGGTCCAATGAGAAAGCGAATTCAATCTGAACTATATCAAATTGCTAAACAAGCAAAAGCATCTGAATTAGCTGAATGGATTGAAAACGAAATGATAAAGAAAAAGAAAAAACTTCAAGATGAGGCTGAACGGATAAAGCAGTTTTATGATGAAAAAAGGTTTGAAGTAGAAAGTGAGTATAAGCAGTTTAAAGAAACCAATGATGTGAGCATACAAGAATTACAAGAAAAGACTCAATTAGCCGAAACTGAATATGAAGACCTAATTAATCAAAGAGAGATGATTTTTGACATCTTAATTAAAAATCAAGAGCTTATTTCTGAGAATGAGAACTATAAAAAACGTCTTCATGAATATGAAGAGGATTATGGTCCACGGTAAATTAAATAGTTAAATGGTTTATATAAGACAGATAACTACTTTTTCTTAATAAACGACGTGAGAAAAATCATGAGTCAAAGTATAGAAAGTCATAAAGATATCTCCCAACGGCTTCAACAACTTTTAGGGGCGGAAGCGAGAGGTGGATGGATCTGTTTTATGCAGACTGTTGAAAAGGAGCTTCCATTTCTTATGCAGCGTGTCCGTCCCAATAAGCATCATATTGAAGCGAGCATTATTGGTGAAAAGGGGTGTACATCATGGAAAGATTATCTAAAAACTGAATTGAAGTGGAAGTACGCGACATGGAAAAATTGGAAAAAGGCCTACCAGTTATCTAAGGAATATTCATATATCAAAGATTATGGATTAGAAGTCTCTGAGCTATTGAGAGTTTCCAATAAATCTATTAACTTTCCATCATCATATGTTGACTATCAAGAGTATGTTGAAAAGTTGGAGCAAGAAAAAAGTATATCGTTATCGAAAACCAAACAGTCTCTGATGGAGGAGAACAAGAAATTAAAAGAGCACCTATTACTGTTACAAAAGAAAAATATTGAGCTTAGCAGTGAGTTGATCGGCTACACAAAAGTGCAAAATAACGCCACTTCTCAAGTTAAAGATTTAAGCAAAACTTTACCTATTAAGTCATATCCCATCGCAGATTATTGGCTCGCTGAAGTGATTCGTACACTTAGGTTAGAGTATGAAATAGTCGTAAAAAAATTTCATGAAAAATCACAGGAAGCATCAACTTTACGACGTGAGAAAGCCGAAGTCATTACGCGTTGTGAATTAATAAAACAAAGATTGAGTAAAACACTAGCAATCCCAACAGCTGACATAGAACGTTATATAGAAAGCGAGTGTATTGGAATATCGGGTTGAGTCTTATTGCATACTTATGGTCATCCGGTTAGCTACATTAACTGTATAATCTCAGGCAGGATTATTTAAAAGTAACAAGATATAAATGCCAATCTCTCCATCAGAGCTAAAGAAAATAAGAAAATCTCTATCACTCACACAGCAAGCAGCTGCTGATAGTGTTCGTGTTGAGCGACAAACATGGATAAGTTGGGAAAGAGAGCCAGAGAAGACGACACACAGAACTATCCCTGAGGGTTTACTTGAGTTATTTTTTATAAAGCATCACATTCAATATAAAGTAATTGACAAAAAAGTATACAATGTATACTATAAATAAAAAATTAAAAGGCCAACTAACGGTCTTTATTTTTGTCTATTATAGTTTACATTGTAAACTTTATATTGGAGGGATTATGAGTGGAGTACAAAGTAGTATGCTGATGGAGTATCGAGATATTGATTTGGCTTGGACAGCAGGGTTTATTGATGGTGAAGGCTGTCTGCATATAATGAAACAGAAGTACAAACTGGCGAGTACAGGTGAAATAAAGTACACCCATACTGTTAGATTACATATTGTACAAAACAATCTGGAAGTACTTGAACACATAAGAGATACCTTAGGTATTCATGCAAATATTCACAAAATTAAACGTAGCATTGAGACAAATCGTCAGTGTTACACACTTAATTACAACTCTTCACATGCCTATAAGGCAATTAAATTAATTGAACCATATTTAGTTCGAAAACGACCTGAGGCTAGAGCAATTTTAGATTTCTGGAAATTGGGCAAGTTAGAAATGCGAACAGGGCGTAAACCTTTGCCTACAGAGATTTGGGATATTCGTGAATGGTGGTATCGAAAACTGCAAAGAATGAAGTAACGTCATTGAAGTGATTTTGTCGGAACTACTATGCCTGAGGATAGGTTAGAAGCATAGTGGTTCAATATGAACCAGAGGGATATGAAGAATATGAAGATAGGGCTTATCAGTGATATTCACAATGAGTTTATTCGTTATCAACGAGGTGAGGTCCCTAACATCTCAAACGAAAAGGGTTTTGAAGTCCTCGTCTTGGCGGGTGATATTGATTGTCAGGGCTATGGGGCGGAGTATGCTGTCAGGCAATCTGAGTTATTGGGTATACCAGTTATCTATATCTTAGGTAATCATGAGTATTACGATCAATACGATGATAAAGAACCTGTGGTGGATAAGGTAAGAAAGATTATCCATGGGACTCAGGTGACCTTGCTCAATAATGCAACGGTAGATATTGGCGAGGTACGCTTTATAGGTTCAACGCTCTGGTCTGATTATCAGTTGTTCGATTCACCCGTTAGAAACAAGATGGCCAGAGACTATGCCTCAGTCAGGTTAAATGACTTTAACCATATCAAAAGACTTGAGCAGGATGAATTAACCAACATCAATGTTGAAGACGTGGTCGGCTGGCATCAAGAAGCAAGGGCCTTTATCACTGGTGAACTCAACAAAGAACCTGCTAAGAAAAAAGTTGTGGTAACGCATCACGCACCGATGGCTGATTGTTTATCCGAGAAGTTAAGGGATGAAATACTCGCTGCCTGTTATGCCAGCAATCTTGATGGACTGATAAACCAGTATTCACCTGCCGCTTGGCTTTATGGGCATGTTCATGGCAATAATTCCTTTAAAGTAAATCAAACGTTGATTCAAAGACACGCGCGTGGGTATCCAAATGTTAATGAAAAATATAAGGATAATTATAAACCGGTCTTAATTCATATATAGAGTTTGAAGTCGTAATATTTGACAATGTATCTGGAATATTTAATCAAGAAAAATCATAAGAATTGGTTTAAAGAAGATCGAGATATGTTTGTTATTTTCTGCAGTGATTAGGTTTATTGTCATAATATTTTTCAGATATTCTTAACGACAGAATGCAGAGAATAACTAATCAGTTAGTTAATAAGTAATTTCCTTCTAGGAAGTATGAATTTAAATTTATTAATTCACTTATCATATTAAGTGAATTTTGGGAGACCTCATGGACATAGAGAGAGTCTTTGCATTACATAAGTTTTTCTCCTGCCGACGTTATCCGGCACCGTTAGATGACATTCTCGATCATTTAGACATCAGCAAAAATACCTTTCATATTGCGCGTAACTTCATGTGTGATGTATTAGGGGCACCGATAAAGAATCAAAGAGGTTTGGGGTATTTCTATGATCTGCAAGAGGATGAAACATATGAATTACCTGGACTTTGGTTTAGCGGAAAGGAGATTGTTTCTCTCGCCATATTGGAACAGTTAAACGAAACGCTTCAGCCTGAAGTTATCAAACAACTATTGCAGCCGATTTCAGAGCGGCTCAAACAACTGCTACAAAAGCAGAATATCACCCAGCAAGACTGGCAAAACCGGATTAAGGTTGCCAGCCAATGGCAACGACTTTGTGAACCCGAGCATTTTGCCAATGTGGCACATGCACTGCTTACCCGGCAACAACTTGAAATTGACTATTGGCACTGGCGAACAGGTGCCACCAACAAACGTATTATCAGCCCACAACGTCTGATTTATTACCGCGATAACTGGTACCTCGATGCATGGTGTCATCAAAAACAGGCATTACGTACCTTTCTGCTAGATGCCATTCGTCAGGCTAATCAGCTTGAACTTACTGCGGTAAGTATTGAGGCCAAACAGCTCGATGCCCATGTTATGCCTGGTTATGGCATTTTTTCCGGACAAGTGCAGGGTATAGCTCAACTAAAATTTTCTGCAAAAATTTCCAGACGCGTCAGCCGTGAAAGCTGGCATCCTAATCAACTCAGTGAGTGGACTGATGCCGGAGAGTACCTGTTGTCAATCCCATATAGTGATACCCGTGAACTGGTGCGAGACATACTGCATTTTGGCAGTGATATTGAAGTGCTTACGCCCGAAACACTTCGACATGAAATAAAACATGAACTGGAAATAACATTAAAAAAATATGTGTAAGTCTCAGGATTTAGGACTTAAGCCTGAGAAGATGGCAATATCAAAATTGGAAATATAATTGTGACTGACATACCTGCTTATTTTCGTTATTGGGGCAAAGCCAAAAAAGATCCTGAACAATCAGGCCCAGCCTACCACTTGTTGCCTTATCATTGTCTGGATGTAGCGGCGGTGGGATTTTGGCTGTTAGAGCCCGATAAAGAACTCTGCCAACGCTTGGCTTCACGGTTGTCTCTATCGCCAGAATGGCTACAGCAATTTTTTGTATTCTGTTTAATGCTTCATGACCTCGGGAAATTTTTGAGAGGATTTCAAGGTTTGGTTCCTCATATGTCACCCAAATTGGTAGAGCCTGACTCACGCTGTGATTATCTGGTGCGTCATGATGCATTGGGGATTGGTTTGTGGATAAAAGTACTTGAAAAACAGCTTGAAGATCTGATTTCTAAACATGAGCTTTCTTTGCTGAGGCCTTGGCTTGAGATTGTTTTTGGGCATCATGGGCAACCACTGGAAACTAGCAAGGCCAAAAAGGCTGTACGCAGCCATAGTCTGGAAGAGGATGAAATAGCAGCAGAAGCGTTTGTTCGAGCAGTTATCAACGAATGGATGCCTGATCTAGAACCTCTTGAAGCCATAGATAAAAGTAGCTTTAAACTCGCTTCGTGGCAGTTGGCTGGGGTTGCTGTTTTAGCTGACTGGTTAGGCTCGGATCAACAACATTTTCTCTATAGCGATACGGAAACCTCACTAACAACATACTGGCAATCGGTGGCTCTTCCATCTGCTGAACAGGCATTGGCATCGGCTGCCTTTTTACCCAAAAGCATTCGTCCCTTTAATTCAATAACCGATCAATTTGATTTTATTACTTCGCCGACACCGCTACAGAACTATGCGCAGACAGTTGCATTAGAAGCGGAACCGCAGCTGTTTATTTTAGAAGATGTGACTGGTGCGGGGAAAACAGAAGCCGCAATGGTTCTTGTGCATCGGTTGATGGCTCAGGGGGTAGCAAAAGGGCTTTATGTTGGCTTGCCGACTATGGCAACTGCCAATGCTATGTATGAACGTTTATCAAAAAGCTACCAGTCATTGTATGGTGACGAAGTGTTACCTTCAATCGTCTTGGCTCATGGGGCCAGCAAGCAGTCGGAAGCATTTCAGCAGAGCATCAACTTGAGTGAACAACTGACAGATAAGCAGTACGACCACGACGATGTATCTGCCAGTGCATATTGTAATCAGTGGCTGGCGGACAGTCGTAAGAAAGCACTGCTGTCAGATGTTGGAGTTGGCACAATTGATCAAGCATTATTAGGTGTTTTGCCGGCTCGACATCAATCTCTGCGATTATTGGGATTGGCCGATAAAGTATTACTGGTTGATGAAGTTCATGCTTTTGATCCATACATGCAGCGATTATTGGAATCTTTGATTCAAGCTCATGCTGCTCAGGGTGGATGCACTATTTTATTATCTGCAACATTGCCATTTTCATCTCGCCAGCGTTTTGTTCAAGCCTTTCAGTTGGGTGGAGGCTGGAATATCAATGAACAGAGGCTTCCGGTTATTCAAGAAAAAGATGCCTATCCTTTAGTTACACAAGTTAGGCAAGGAGTTATCAAAGAAGAAGCCGTTGAAACACGCCAGTCTGTTTGCCGAACAGTAAAGATGAGCAGACTACCTGATGAAAATGAGGTAATGGAGAAAATCAAAACTGCAGTGGAGCAGGGACAATGTGTCTGTTGGATAAGAAATACAGTCAAAGATGCCCGTGAAAGCTACCAGAGATTAACGGATGAAGAATGGCTTGCCAAGGATAAGCTGACACTATTCCACAGTCGTTATGCCATGATTGATCGGCAAGCTATTGAACGGGATGTGTTAGCACGGTTTGGGAAAGAGTCAGCTCAAGTAGAACGGGACGGCCAAGTGTTAATCGCAACTCAGGTGGTTGAGCAAAGTCTTGATTTGGATTTTGATGTCATGATTACCGATTTGGCTCCCATTGATTTGATTATACAGCGTGCGGGTCGTTTACAAAGGCACACTCGTGATAGCACTGGCAATGTAATCAGTGGCTCTGAACAACGTGCTACACCTTGTTTGTATGTGTTATCACCCGATCCCGAGTTGGTGGAAAATTCACAATGGCTCACGCAGACCCTTCCAGGAACGGCATATGTTTACCCAGATATTGGTAAGTTGTGGCGGAGTATTTTGCAGTTGCAAAAACGAGGTAGTTTTACCATGCCAACTGATGCCAGAGATTTGATCGAGTCAGTATATGGGATAGATGCTGTTGATATTCCTGAATATCTAGAGCACGCCTCAATGGAAGCTTTCGCTGAACAGAAAGTTCAGCGAAGTATGGGGGAATTTAACCTGCTTTGTATGGAGCGTGGCTATAGCTACAAAAGTGCAGCTCACAACAGTGGCTGGGATGAGGATATTCATATACCCACTCGCTTAGGTGCAGAGACAGTGGATGTTGTGTTGGTAAAAGAAGTGGAGGGCAAGTTACAACCCTATGCAGATAGCGGTGCTTATCTCTGGGCGCTGAGCCAAATCAAAATACCTAAAGCTGAGTGGAAAAAGGCTGAAAAGCTGATTTCCCCTGAATGGAAGCAAAGGATAGATACGCTTAAAGAGCAGGTGTCGGCGCTAAAGTGGCTAGAAATCTGGCCATTGGTAGCTGAATTGCAGTCTGTTTATGATGAAAAAGATGGTTGGAATTTTGGGAAGGAGGCGTTATGAACTTGATTGAAGATGCATGGATACCTGTTGTTCGACAGGATGGCACAAAAGAAAAAATTACACCGTGGCAAATAGTTGAAATCGATAATCCGGTTATTGATATTGTCGCTCCACGAGCTGATTTTTATGGCGCGATGTACCAGCTCTTAATCGGCTTGTTGCAAACAATTCTCCCCCCTATTGATGAAGATGAATGGTTTCAGTATTCGGTAAGCCCTTCGAGTGAAGATGAAGTAAAGGAAAAATTTGGAAGGTTTTCGGGTGCTTTTGAGTTCAGTAAAAAATCAGGTCCTAGATTCTTACAAGATTTTGATTCGTTGGGTGGAGAGCTAAAAGGTGTTGCCTCGTTATTGATCGAAGCTCCAGGAGGAAAGACATTAAAAGACAATCTCGATCATTTTGTAAAAGGTGGGCAAGTTGAAAAAATCTGCGAATCTTGTGCTGCCATTGCGTTATTTACCTTGCAAACAAATGCCCCCTCCGGTGGTGTTGGGCATCGTGTGGGGTTAAGGGGTGGTGGGCCGATGACTACCTTGGTGATGCCTCAATCAGACCACGCTACTCTTTGGCAAAAGCTGTGGCTTAACATCCTGCCACAAGAGGACTTTTCTTCGGCTTCGAATGGATTGAATTCGTTGATATTCCCTTGGCTGGCACCTACCCGAATTTCTGATAAAACTGGTGTTAATACAACACCAGAGGACGTTAACCCTTTGCAAATGTACTGGGGAATGCCTCGTCGTATTCGTTTTGATTTCGATAACTTACAGACAGGATGTTGCGATATATGTTGCGAAAAAAACGAACATTTGCTTAGTCATTTCGAAACGAAAAACTATGGCATTAACTATGAAGGACCCTGGGTGCATCCGCTTACACCTTATCGCATTGATCCAGAAAACAAAGAACCACCTTTAAGCCTGAAAGGTCAGCAAGGTGGCTTGGGGTATCGCCACTGGTTAGGTTTTGTCTGGCAGGATGACAGTAATGGTGACAGGGCGGCAAGAGTGATACGTTCCTTTAACGAAGAAAAAATTGAGCTGCTTCAATATCAAGGAAAAGACGTTATAGATGTGGCTCGTCTGTGGTGCTTTGGCTACGACATGGACAACATGAAAGCACGTTGTTGGTATGAGCAGAAGATGCCACTTATTTATGTTGATAAAGACTATCGTGAGGAATTTGTAGGCTTTGTACAGAGTATGGTTCAGAGCGCCAAGGAGGTGGTTTCTACATTGCGTGGTCAGATAAAACAAGCCTGGTTTTCCCGGCCTAAAGACGCCAAAGGCGATACCTCAATGATTGATTATGATTTTTGGCAGGCAACAGAGGCGGACTTTTACAAGCAACTTTATGTGTTGTCTGCTCAACCAGCTCATACCCGTTTTATGCCGCCGGATGTGGCAAAGCAGTGGGTTAATAAGATAAGGAACGCGGCATTTGAGGTTTTTGACTACTGGGTTATGGAAGGCGATACAGAAGATATGGATATGAAACGGATTACTCGGGCCCGTACAGATTTGAATAAAAAACTCTACTCAATAAAGTCTTTGAAATCATTAGATCAGTCAGCCGTGATGAAGGATAAGGAGGTGGCCAATGGCTAACAGGCGTTATATTAGTGAAGCAGATGCAGAAAAATTAAAAAGCTGGTGGTCGTGGTTGGATGAAAATCGTGGAGATCGAGCGTCTTTGCGGAGGGCTGAAAACCCCGATGATATTTTACTAACGCCTGCTTTTGCCCATTTTTTACAGCAAATGCCCTCACGTTGGACTGCTGGCGAAGCGGTCTTGCCCATAACAGATGCAGCCATGGTGGCTGCTGTCCTCTCGCGGGTAAAAAATCTAGATGACAGCAAGTCCTTTGCAAAAGCACTGGCATCCCCTAAAGAGGACGGTTCAAAAGCTGTTATGTCAGAACTGCGTTTTCAGCAGTTGCAAAAAAGCCGCACCCCAGAAGATTTTTTTCGTCGGGTTTGTCGTGCTGTTGCGTTATTAAATGGCAAGGCCAATATTGCCGACCTGGCAGATTCGATTCTGCATTGGTTACATGAATTCCGTACCGCACCAGCTAGTAAACCTCAACAACGCCTGGCAGTGAAATGGGCCAGCGAATATTACTCAGTCTATAAAGATTAACTGTATCAAGGAGCACGATAATGAGCCGTTTTCTTCAATTACATTTGTTAACTTCTTACCCACCTGCCAATCTGAACCGTGATGATATGGGCCGTCCAAAAACGGCAAAGATGGGTGGCACAGATCGCTTACGGGTGTCGTCACAAAGTCTGAAACGCAACTGGCGAACATCTGAGCTGTTTCAGTCTGCCTTAGACGGACACTTGGGTACGCGTTCAAAAATATTGGGCATTAAGATCTATGAAAAGCTAATCGGGGCTGATATTGCAGAGAAGAAAGCACGTCAATGGGCTCAAGAAATTTCTGGTCAATTCGGAAAGATGAAAAAAGCTGATAAGAGTGACCCTAATGCAGATCTTGAAATAGAGCAACTGGTTCATATCAGTTTGTCAGAACAGCAAGCGATTGATGACTTAGTCGCTACCTTGATCACCGAAGAGCGTGAACCCACTAAAGATGAACTAGAGTTACTACGAAAAGATGATATGGCGGTGGATATCGCTTTGTTTGGCAGAATGTTGGCATCTAAACCTGCCTTTAATGTTGATGCTGCTTGCCAAGTAGCACATGCGATTTCTGTTCACCCTGTTGTGATTGAAGATGACTATTTCACCGCTGTTGATGATTTAAACGATCACAGTGAAGATGCTGGCGCCGCCCATATTGGTGAAACGGGGTTTGCGGCTGGCCTGTTCTATTCCTATATTTGCATCAACAAAGAACAATTGGTTGAGAACCTGAATGGTAATGAGGTATTGGCTAATAAGGCAATTGCTGCATTGACTGAAGCTGCTGTAAAAGTTGCACCGGAAGGAAAACAAAATAGTTTTGCCAGTCGGGCTTACGCTTCCTATGTATTGGCTGAAAAGGGCGATCAGCAACCACGATCGTTATCAGTGGCTTATCTGAAACCTGTTAGTAAAAATGCTGAAGATTATGGTGACGAAGCGATTAAAGCTTTGAAAAAACAATGTGATAATTTCGATACCGTCTATGGTGATTGCGCAGATGCTCGTTACCAGATGAATGTCCCAGAAGGCAAAGGGAGTTTAAAAGAGTTACTTGCTTTTATTTCCGAGTAAGGAGACCGCTATGGAATATTTGGTCTTCAGGTTGTATGGCGCTATGGCGAGTTGGGGGGAGATTGCTGTTGGTGAAATGCGACATAGCAGCAATTATCCCAGCAAGTCGGCTATTGTTGGTTTACTCGGAGCGGCTCTTGGTCTTCGGCGAGAAGATGATGATGCACATATGAATCTGACGAATACGTATCAGCAAGCTGTTAAGGTGCTGAGTGCTGGACGGTTGTTGAAAGACTACCATACGGCGCAAGCGCCAGATTCTGTTGGTAAATTTCATTATCGAACTCGACGTGATGAAATCGTAACCGGACATGAACGTTTGGGGACCGTATTATCCACACGTGAATATTACGTTGATGCTCAAGCCGTGGTGGCAATACGAGCAAATGAACAGGCTAAGTGGGCGCTGACTGAACTACAGCAGGCTTTGTGTAAGCCCAAGTTTCACCTTTATTTGGGCCGTAAATCATGCCCATTGGCGGCGCCGCTAGATCCAAAAACTATTGAAGCAGATGGTTTTTTGCAGGCGCTGGAAAACTATGCAGTTCAACCACTGCTTTATAGCTCACCAGATAAACCTATTCCAGAATGGATGAGCGAAACGCGTTGGTTACCACAGGACTCCTTATCTCGCTATTACTGGGAAGGAAATATCAGTGATTTTGCCAAAGATGAGGGTGGTTTTTCAAAACAACAAGTACAGCAATTAACGCGTCATGATAAGCCGTTATCCCGTCAACGCTGGCAATTCCAACAACGTAAAGAATATTGCTGGATGAATGATGCCAATTTGGCTAAGGAGGCCTGATGTATCTTTCCAAAATCGCCTTGAATCCATCGATAGCACAGAAATCACAACTCGGATTGATTCTAAAAGATCGTAGTTACGGAATGCACCGTCTGTTATGGGGTTTATTTGAACAAGGAGAGCGCTTCTTATTTCGTGAAGAAAGCCAGAGAGAGCAATTGAGCGCGCCACGTAATCTTCCGCTTTACTATGTACTTTCAAAATCTGAACCAAAGCATGATTCACTGATATTTACTATTGAGTCAAAGCAGTTTCAGCCGTGTTTGTCTGACGGCGATCAATTGGCTTTTCGCTTACGAGCCAACCCAACGGTATCGAAACCTCTGGAGGGGAAAAAGAACTCTGTTCGTCATGATGTGGTGATGAATGCACAGTCAGAGTGGTTAAAAAAAGCGAATGAAAGTCGTGGCTTATCCATTGATGGGAAAAAAGGAGAACTGAAAAAGCGCTTGCTTACACATCAGGATTTTGTTGATACAAAAGGAATGAAGTATCTCGATGAGGCGCTAAAAAACGAAATGGATAATGCGGCAAAACATTGGTTATCAAGTCGTGGTGAAAATATGGGGTTTGTGCTTTCTGGAAAAAGTCTACAAGCAAGCAGTTACCGCTGGAATGCTCTTCCTGAAAAAGGACGACATGCTGGGTTTAGTAGTATGGATTACGAAGGTATTTTAACTGTCAGTGATCCCGATAGGTTTATTGAGCAACTTTATACCGGGTTTGGTCCGGCTAAAGCCTTTGGCTGCGGCTTGATGCTCATTCGTCGTGTATAAAATGGATGCGAATTTTTACTCAAGGACGAATAGATGAAACCTAAGCTAACAGTTCTGGAGTGGAATGTTGCCACTCTCACCAAAGATGGCATCGAATATGTCTGTATTACCGATATCGCTCGATACAAAAACAGTGAAAGAACAGATGACCTCATTCGTAATTGGCTAGGGAATCGCAATACCATCGAATTTTTGGGGATATGGGAGCAACTGAACAACCCAAATTTTAAACCCGTCGAATTCGACGGGTTTAGAAAGGAAGCTGGGTTAAATAGTGTTACATTAACTCCCAAACAATGGCGAGAATCTAATCCAGATACAAAAGGCAATATGCGTGAGCACGCTAATGTGCATCAGTTGGTGTGTTTGGCCAGTTTGGAGTCGTTGAATGCCCATATTATCGAGCAGAAAAAGGGGCAGTCTGAACGTCTTGTCAGACTGAATGAAGTAGCGATCCGGCAGATGCAGATTCTATTGTCGAATGAAAATGCCCCGATGCTTCAAGGGGATAGTAACGATGGCTGACCCATCTTCCTATCTTCCATTGAAGCCGATCCCGATGAAAGATCGGGTTTCTATGATTTTTCTTCAATATGGCAAGGTTGATATTAAGGATGGCGCCTTTGTTTTGATAGATAAAAACGGTGTTCGTACGCATATTCCCGTTGGCGGGATCGCATGCATCATGCTCGAACCGGGAACGCGTGTTTCACATGCTGCAGTCCGTTTAGCAGCTCAGGTTGGTACGTTATTAGTTTGGGTCGGAGAGGCAGGTGTGCGGTTATATGCTTCCGGGCAACCGGGTGGCGCGCGTTCTGACCGTTTGCTGTATCAGGCAAAACTGGCGTTAGATGATAGTTTGCGGCTTAAAGTCGTTCGAAAAATGTATGAGTTACGCTTTGGTGAAGCCCCGCCGCAACGCAGGAGTATTGAACAATTACGGGGTATAGAAGGTGCACGAGTTCGTAATACTTATAAACTATTGGCGAAACAGTACGGTGTTAAATGGCATGGTCGTCGTTATGATCCAAAAGATTGGGAAGCGGGCGATGTGGTTAACCAATGTTTGAGTGCTGCCACAGCCTGTTTATACGGTATTACCGAAGCAGCGGTGCTAGCCGCAGGTTATGCGCCAGCAGTAGGCTTTATTCATACTGGTAAGCCACTTTCCTTTGTTTACGATATCGCTGATATTTTTAAGTTCGATAATGTGGTCCCATTGGCGTTTCGAATCGCATCCCAAAACCCGACGCAACCAGATAAACAGGTCAGGCTTGCATGTCGTGATTTATTCCGAGAACAGAAAGTCCTCAGAAAGATTATTCCGCTTATTGAAGAGGTGCTTGCTGCAGGTGAAATTTCGCCGCCTGAACCAGCCCCTGAGTCAGTACCTCCAGCGATACCCAATGCCGAACATATTGGTGATGAAGGTCATAGAAGTGAGTAAGCAATGGCTATGACAGTCGTTGTCACTGAAAACATTCCTCCTAGACTGCGAGGGCGACTTGCTGTTTGGCTTTTGCAAGTCAGAGCTGGGGTTTACGTTGGTGATGTTTCCAGACGAATTAGAGAAATGATCTGGCAACAGTGTGAAGTGTTTTGTGATGAAGGCAATATCGTTATGGCATGGGCCACCAATACCGAATCAGGGTTTGATTTTCAAACGCTAGGACAAAATAGACGAATACCTATAGAAATGGATGGCTTAAGACTGGTTTCTTTTTTGCCCGTGGATGAAAAAGACGCTCTTTAACAAAATGGAAAATAAAACTATTTCAGTTGGTAGAAAATAAATTGTAGAAATTTATTTGGTAAATCAATTGTGTACAATAAGTGTGTTCCCCGTGCCCACGGGGATGAACCGTTTGATAGTAGCCATTCTAACTTTAAAGTCATGTGTTCCCCGTGCCCACGGGGATGAACCGACTATGGTTTATCTGGAATTATCGACTTATCAGTGTTCCCCGTGCCCACGGGGATGAACCGCCAGAAGGCTTAGCCGCGTGCGCGCGGCTGAGGTGTTCCCCGTGCCCACGGGGATGAACCGCTAAACCGTGTTGAATACCTCAATCATGAAATGTGTTCCCCGTGCCCACGGGGATGAACCGTTCGACCGGCTGACCTTCTTGCAATCTTTTCTGTGTTCCCCGTGCCCACGGGGATGAACCGCGGTAATTGTTGAGCCATCTTCTAGTGTAAATGTGTTCCCCGTGCCCACGGGGATGAACCGGAAATGTTGCAACATCAATATATGAATTATTGCGTGTTCCCCGTGCCCACGGGGATGAACCGGTCGTTATTTGTCATCTATTAACACTCCTATAGTGTTCCCCGTGCCCACGGGGATGAACCGTGCCAACAGGTTCTTCGAAGTCAGCTTTTAATGTGTTCCCCGTGCCCACGGGGATGAACCGTCACCAAACCTTGGTGATTCATTTATCATGGGGTGTTCCCCGTGCCCACGGGGATGAACCGTGATGTCTCCCGACATTACTTAATTAAACCGGGTGTTCCCCGTGCCCACGGGGATGAACCGTCGGTGTAGTTGCAGCTACTGCTGTTACTTCTGTGTTCCCCGTGCCCACGGGGATGAACCGTCTGTTATTGCCATACACCAGCTCAACGCTATGTGTTCCCCGTGCCCACGGGGATGAACCGATGTTGATTAATAAATTTTTCACCTGTTAGATGTGTTCCCCGTGCCCACGGGGATGAACCGGTCAATTTGATTATGGCAACGGTTGTGAAAATGTGTTCCCCGTGCCCACGGGGATGAACCGGCAATTATTGATAGTAAACCAAAGCAAGAGGAGTGTTCCCCGTGCCCACGGGGATGAACCGGAGAAAACATTACCCCCGCTATTAGAATCCTTGTGTTCCCCGTGCCCACGGGGATGAACCGTGTGGGTACAAATTCAGATAATGGGTTTTTACGTGTTCCCCGTGCCCACGGGGATGAACCGACCGTACCACATAGCAACGGAGGCATTAAGGTGTGTTCCCCGTGCCCACGGGGATGAACCGAATAAGCGTTTTGTATTTATGATCTTCACGGGGTGTTCCCCGTGCCCACGGGGATGAACCGAACAGGTGGCTTTATTGGTCTGACAACTGAGCGTGTTCCCCGTGCCCACGGGGATGAACCGAGTAATGCGCCTTAAAGGTTACGGCAACGCTAGTGTTCCCCGTGCCCACGGGGATGAACCGCAGCAATGTTGCAGAGGATGATTATGATGAATGTGTTCCCCGTGCCCACGGGGATGAACCGGTGTAATCGACTTACTTAAAAAACCAGAAAGAGTGTTCCCCGTGCCCACGGGGATGAACCGGATGCGTAAACCAGTTGCGCTCTTTGTTTGTGGTGTTCCCCGTGCCCACGGGGATGAACCGAAACAGGTTCTGAATTTCTTTTTTATGGCATGGTGTTCCCCGTGCCCACGGGGATGAACCGCACAAGACGCGCTTGCCTTTGCTTATCTTGTGGTGTTCCCCGTGCCCACGGGGATGAACCGGACACTGATAGAGCGGAGTTGCTATCCGAAAAGTGTTCCCCGTGCCCACGGGGATGAACCGGTAGAACAGATGAGCAGATTGATTTGGAGATAGTGTTCCCCGTGCCCACGGGGATGAACCGTTAGGGGGTATGTCGCATCTGCATGTCTAACAGTGTTCCCCGTGCCCACGGGGATGAACCGCCTCAACAACCTTTCTTGAGTCGTTTCTGAATGTGTTCCCCGTGCCCACGGGGATGAACCGGTCAGCCCATCGATCTTGCATTAGAGAAGTACGTGTTCCCCGTGCCCACGGGGATGAACCGGATGATGCGGTTTTTATTGGGAATTGAAGCAAGTGTTCCCCGTGCCCACGGGGATGAACCGGAATACATCATGACCAAACACGACCCCGTTATGTGTTCCCCGTGCCCACGGGGATGAACCGCGAGACATAGATGAAAAGGTGCGCATTGTTATGTGTTCCCCGTGCCCACGGGGATGAACCGGGTGAACTTGTCAATCAGGAAGGAGAAAACATGTGTTCCCCGTGCCCACGGGGATGAACCGCTTGTTGATTTATGTATCCCTATGTAACAACAGTGTTCCCCGTGCCCACGGGGATGAACCGTATGAATGCCGTGTGGTTATCTGGAAGAAAACGTGTTCCCCGTGCCCACGGGGATGAACCGATTCTGGAACCCAGATAGTAATTTTAGTTAAAGTGTTCCCCGTGCCCACGGGGATGAACCGCAAAAAATTGGAATGCAGCAAAAGAATAAGACGTGTTCCCCGTGCCCACGGGGATGAACCGGCTCTTTTGGTGTTCACATGATGGCTGAATATGTGTTCCCCGTGCCCACGGGGATGAACCGTACTTCACCTGTTTCTTGATTAACCCTGTCATGTGTTCCCCGTGCCCACGGGGATGAACCGCAAAACAACCATTGTCGAGTTATTAACTAACGGTGTTCCCCGTGCCCACGGGGATGAACCGCCATATCGAAGTTTTCATAACCACCTTGAACAGTGTTCCCCGTGCCCACGGGGATGAACCGCATGATAATTTGTCCCGCATCAGTGCGATCAGGTGTTCCCCGTGCCCACGGGGATGAACCGGAATGGATGGATGGATAGTATTACTCGCTATGGTGTTCCCCGTGCCCACGGGGATGAACCGCTAAAGACACTGCTGATGATATATCTGATACGGTGTTCCCCGTGCCCACGGGGATGAACCGTATCTAGCAGGCTCATACCGTGCTCTAGATATGTGTTCCCCGTGCCCACGGGGATGAACCGCAATGTGATGATTTCTTTTTAAAGGGAAGGGGGTGTTCCCCGTGCCCACGGGGATGAACCGCTTCTTCAATGCATTCCTCAATGATTGAGTCAGTGTTCCCCGTGCCCACGGGGATGAACCGGCATGGCTGTAACTAGCCTTGTCGACTGGCCTGTGTTCCCCGTGCCCACGGGGATGAACCGTCAGGACTTAAAGTTGCAGCGGTCAGTGTCGGGTGTTCCCCGTGCCCACGGGGATGAACCGGGTCAACGATGGTGGATTGGATGGATGGAGACGTGTTCCCCGTGCCCACGGGGATGAACCGCCTAGCGAAATGCCTACCTGACACCATTACTCGTGTTCCCCGTGCCCACGGGGATGAACCGCGTGACGGCGTCAAAGTTGTGGTTGTTGATCAGTGTTCCCCGTGCCCACGGGGATGAACCGAAACATTAATCAGAATAAAAGCGGTGATGAATGTGTTCCCCGTGCCCACGGGGATGAACCGCGAGTAACTGATTGGTTACTCGCTCTATTCCGGTGTTCCCCGTGCCCACGGGGATGAACCGGGAAATTGCTTTTTTAAAATACGCTGAAAATGGTGTTCCCCGTGCCCACGGGGATGAACCGACACCCATCCAAAGCCACTTGAGGCGAAGCTGGTGTTCCCCGTGCCCACGGGGATGAACCGGAGTGTGCATTAGGCTTCTCCTTTGATGTATTGTGTTCCCCGTGCCCAAGGGGATGAACCGTCCATTTATTGACGCCTAAATGGTAGCGATTTGTGTTCCCCGTACCCACGGGGATGAACCGACATTATCAGAGTTGAGGATTATGAGTGATGAGTGTTCCCCGTGCCTACGGGGGTGAACCGGTGCCACAAGGCAAAACTTAATAAGAGGATTTGTGTTCCCCGTACCCACGGGGATTAAGCTGCAATCAAGTTCTATATAGTTAGATACCACCTCTGACGATGTTTTGGTACATCGAGAATAAGTCTACAAATGCATTTAAAAAGAATGAAAAAATAGTTAATGGTTATATTTATTGCGTGTTGCGCAATGAGGTATTTTTATGAAATAATTATTACATGATTAAAAGTTTTAAACATAAAGGTCTAAAAAAATTTTTCCTAACAGGTAGCGTTGTTGGGATTCAACCAAACCACTCAGCAAGGTTGCGAGATATACTTGCATTTCTTGATACTGCTGATTGTATAGAAGATATGGACTTGCCCGGTTATCACCTGCACCCGTTAAAAGGGGATAGAGCAGGGGAACATTCAATAACGGTTTCCGGTAATTGGCGAATTGTTTTTGAGTTTATCGACGGTGACGCTTATTTAGTTAATTATGAGGATTATCACTAATGACTTTACAACAATTTAACCCACCCCATGTTGGCGAATTGATCCAACGTACATATATTGATCCCTTCGATAAGGTATCTGCAAATAAAATTGCTGAAGCTTTAAAAGTAAGCCCCAGTACATTCAATAGACTGTTGAACGGTAAGTCTGACTTATCACCAGAAATGGCTGTCAGACTTTCGATTGTGTTAGGGCGTAGTGCAAAAAGCTGGATGAGACTACAGGAAAACTATGATTTGTGGCAGGCTAGTCTAAAAGTAGACACAAAACAGCTCAAAAAATTTGATTTTGAAGTGTTGGCAGAAGCAATCTAAAGAGTGATTAAATGTTATCTGGTTTAAATCTGACTTATGCTCCGTGCCTATGGGAATAAACCTAAGTTAACGACTATCGATGACCTCTTCTTATGACTTTGGGAGTTAGAGCTTTCTGTATGGAGTTATGTTAATTAAGTGCGGATTATCTTTCATCACTTTAAAAAATGAACTCTGAGACTGGGAACAGTGGTGATGACATGTGCCAGTGTATGGAAAAATGTAGGTTAATAATTGCTTATGTTAGTGGGAGCCCTCACTCCTGATGTGCCAGGCGGGCAGCGAATTAGATACCATCAGAGCACATTCTCGTATCTTTACGCCAAAAGATAGACTATCGTCTTTAAGGTGGTTATGGTACAGATTACAGCTAATAATTTGTAAATAATTGCGCAATACCTGAGTGCCTTGCTTCACTGTAGATAACCGGCAATCACTGTAAGAAGTTACACCTGAGTTACACTGAAACAAAAAATCCTCAGAGCATGAAACTCTGAGGCTTTATATTCTTTGGCTCCCCGAGCTGGACTCGAACCAGCGACCCAATGATTAACAGTCATTTGCTCTACCAACTGAGCTATCGGGGAACAGAAAGATGGCTATTCTAGTGGCTTGACCTGTGTAGGTCAAGCCTAAATTTGAATAATTTTTTACGCAATAAATTCGGCGATACGAATCAGTGCGTTACGAAGATTCTCTTCGCTGGTGGCGATTGAAAGACGAATGTGGTTTTTCAATCCGAACGCAGAACCAGGGACAACAGCCACGCCTTTCTCAACCAATAATGCTTCAGCAAAGTCCATGTCATCGTTCAATTCTGGTTTGTTTTCCAGTACACCAGCGATACTTGGGAAGACATAGAACGTGCCGTCAGTTTCTAATGAATCAACACCAGGCATTTTGTTCAATTCAGCCACAACGAAATCGTGACGTTTTTTGAATTCGGTCAGCATGGTTTTGATGCATGACTGATCGCCATTCAGTGCTTCCACAGCAGCTGCCTGAGAAATAGATGCTGGGTTAGAAGTACTTTGGGATTGTACTTTTTTCATTGCAGCGATGAGTGGGGCCGGGCCCGCTGCATAACCAATACGCCAGCCCGTCATTGAATAGGCTTTAGATACACCATTCATGACCAGTGTTCTTTCATACAAATCCGGGCATGCATTCAAAATATTGCAGAAAGGTTCATCCGCCCAGTAGATATGTTCGTACATATCATCAGTGGCAATAAGGATGTTTGGATGTTTACGTAATACGTCGCCCAACGCTTCAAGCTCTTTTAGGCTGTAAGCCATGCCGGTTGGGTTAGAAGGGCTGTTGATAACGAACAGTTTTGTTTTATCTGTAATAGCAGCTTCTAATTGCTCAGGTGTGATTTTGAACTGGTTTTCCTGACCTGCTTCGATAATAACCGGTACACCGTCAGCAAGCAGGGTCATATCAGGGTATGATACCCAGTATGGTGCTGGAATGATGACCTCATCGCCCGCTTCAATAAAGGCTTGAGCCAGGTTGAAAAAGCTTTGTTTTCCACCGACGGAAACTAAGACTTGATTCGCGGCATACTCGAGCCCATTATCTCTTGAGAACTTTTTGATGATGGCTTCTTTCAAATCTGCTGTGCCATCGACAGGCGTGTATTTTGTTTTGCCGCTGTGGATAGCCTCAATAGCAGCTTGTTTGATGTGTTCAGGTGTATCGAAGTCGGGTTCGCCTGCACCCAGACCAATAACATCTTTGCCTTCGGCTCTCAGCGCAGCAGCACGTGCTGTGATAGCCAAAGTCGGAGACGGTTTGATGTTTTGAACACGTTGGGAGAGCTTGATAGTCAAAATCTTTCCTTCATTTAACACGGTAAATTGATAAATATCTCAATAATATACGCCAAACATAATCGATGCTAAAGACGTATGAGTAAACATTTTCAGCTAGTCAGCGAATTTTCTCCCGCCGGAGATCAGCCAACCGCAATCAAGACTTTGATTGAGGGCTTGGAAAACGGTGAAATGTGGCAAACCCTGCTTGGGGTAACGGGTTCAGGTAAAACGTTCACCATTGCGAATGTTGCGCAAGCACTGGGCAGGCCGATGATGATTTTGGCACCTAATAAGACCTTGGCCGCGCAACTTTATAGTGAGATGAAAGATTTCTTTCCCAATAATGCGGTGGAATATTTTGTCTCCTACTACGACTATTATCAGCCTGAAGCGTATGTGCCTTCCTCTGATACTTTTATAGATAAAGATGCGTCAGTAAACGAGCAGATTGAACAAATGCGTTTGTCGGCAACGAAAGCCATGCTGGAAAGACGGGATGCGATTATTGTCTCGAGTGTGTCCTGTATCTATGGCTTGGGTGAGAAAGATGCTTACCTGGAAATGGTGTTACATCTGGTTCAAGGCGACGTTATCAGTCAGCGGGATATATTAAGAAGACTGACGGAACTGCAGTACAGCCGAAATGATGTTGAGCTTCATCGTGGTACTTATCGCGTAAGAGGGGAGGTGATTGATATCTTCCCGGCAGAATCTGAACGTGATGCCGTCAGAGTGGAATTATTCGATGACGAAGTGGAGCAAATCAGCTACTTCGATCCGCTGACTGGTGAAATCCTACAGCGGATGAACCGAATTACTATTTATCCCAAAACTCACTATGTGACGCCGCGCGATAACTTATTAAAAGCCGTCGATGCCATCAAAGAAGAGTTAAAAGAACGACTCGAACATCTCAATGCTGACAATAAGCTGGTCGAAGCACAACGTTTAGAACAACGCACCCGCTTTGATATCGAGATGTTGCTGGAGCTGGGGTATTGCAACGGCATCGAAAACTATTCCAGACATTTGTCAGGACGCGGTCCTGGTGAGGCGCCGCCGACTTTATTTGATTACTTGCCCGATGATGCGATTCTGGTCATTGATGAAAGTCACGTGATGGTGCCGCAGATTGGCGCTATGTATAAAGGTGACCGTTCCAGAAAAGAGACTCTGGTCAACTATGGTTTCCGTTTGCCTTCAGCACTTGATAACCGACCGTTGATGTTTGAAGAGTGGGAAAAATTAGCCCCACAAACCATTTTTGTATCAGCCACACCCGGCAAATATGAAAATGAACATTCTAGCACGATTGTCGAACAAGTGGTCAGACCGACAGGGCTTGTGGATCCACAAGTAGAAATTCGCCCGGTGGGGACACAAGTCGATGATGTCTTATCAGAAATTAATAAGCGTGCAGCGGTGGGGGAGCGGGTATTAATTACTACGCTAACGAAACGTATGGCTGAAGACCTGACAGAGTATCTGCGTGAGCACAATGTCAAAGTGCGTTATCTGCATTCTGATATAGATACTGTTGAACGGGTTGAGATTATTCGTGATTTAAGACTGGGTGAGTTTGATGTGCTTATTGGCATTAACTTGTTACGAGAAGGTCTGGACATTCCTGAAGTCTCATTAGTCGCGATACTGGATGCAGATAAAGAAGGTTTCCTACGTAGTGACCGCTCTCTTATTCAGACAATTGGTCGTGCTGCCAGAAATTTAAATGGTAGAGCGATTTTGTATGCCGATGAAATAACAGGTTCGATGCGTCGGGCTATTGATGAAACGGACCGTCGACGCGAAAAACAAATTGCCTTTAACGAAGAACATGGCATCACACCGCAAGGCATCAAAAAAGCGATCAGAATGGGCATGGACGATGCGATGTCCAAACCGGCTAATGATAGACATGCTACAGAAGTCGCTGAAGAGCAGGCCAAGTATGCCTCACTGACGCCTCAGCAATTGGCTAAACGTATTCAGCAGATTGAAAACGCCATGTATAAACATGCGCAAAACCTTGAATTTGAAGAAGCTGCCAAGCTCCGTGATGACTTGGAACATTTGCGGAAGGTGGCACTGGGCCCGGCTGTGATTTAAAGGGCTTGCAATCTGTCGTTAGCTGCGTATAATTTCGCAGCTTCACGGCAGGCACGTAGCTCAGTTGGTTAGAGCACCACCTTGACATGGTGGGGGTCGGTGGTTCGAATCCACTCGTGCCTACCAGCATATTCAAAAGCGCTTAGGCGCTTTTTTGGTTTTTAAGGCCCTTTGTATCGGCCACAACCAGGATTTCATATGATTTCAGTAACACTTCCCGATGGCTCCCAACGCCAATTTGATCATCCCGTTTCTATCCATGATGTTGCCGCTGATATTGGTACTGGCCTAGCTCGTGCTGCATTAGCTGGTAAAGTCGATGGGAAATTGGTGGATACCTCATTTGTCATTGATCATGATGCCGAGATCGCCATTATCACTGAGCGTGATGAAGAAGGGCTGGATGTGATTCGTCACTCGACATCACACTTGATGGCTCAGGCGGTAAAACAGCTTTATCCTGAAGCTCAAGTCACCATCGGACCTGTCATTGAAGATGGTTTCTATTATGACTTTTCATATAAAGAAGCATTTACACCGGATGATTTAGACAAAATCCAAAAACGTATGGAAGAGATTGTGAAGCAAGATCTTCCTGTGGTTCGTGAAGAAATTTCTCGTGATGCGGGTATCGAACTATTCCGCGAGATGGGTGAAGTCTATAAAGCTGAAATCCTCGAAGACATTCCTCAAGGTGAGACTTTATCGGTTTATCGCCAAGGTGATTTTGTCGATTTATGCCGTGGCCCGCACGTGCCGAGCACCGGTAAGCTAAAAGCGTTTAAGTTGATGAAATTGGCGGGTGCCTACTGGCGTGGTAACTCTGATAATGAAATGTTACAGCGTGTTTATGGTACAGCCTGGCAAGATAAAAAAGCGCTGAAAGCGTATTTACATCGTCTTGAAGAAGCTGAAAAACGCGACCATCGTAAAATCGCCAAGAACCTCGACTTATTCCATTTGCAGGAAGAAGCAACGGGCATGATCTTCTGGCACGATAATGGCTGGCGTATCTATCGCGTCGTTGAAAACTATATTCGCGATGTATTACGTGATAACGGTTATCAGGAAGTGCGTACACCTCAGGTTGTTGATCGCACTTTATGGGAAAAGTCCGGTCACTGGGATAAGTTTGGTGACATGATTTTCACTACACATTCTGAAAATCGTGACTATGCCGTCAAACCAATGAACTGCCCTTGTCATATTCAGATTTTTAATCAGGGGCTGAAAAGTTACAGAGACTTACCTTTGCGCATGGCGGAGTTTGGTTCATGTCATCGTAACGAGCCATCTGGCACATTGCATGGTCTGATGCGTTTGCGCGGATTTACACAAGATGATGCGCATATCTTCTGTACTGAAGATCAAATTCAATCAGAAGTAGCTACTTTTATTGAGCTATTACATGAGGTCTATGCTGACTTCGGATTTAATGAAATTATCGTTAAATTATCGACTCGCCCTGAAAACAGAGTAGGCAGTGATGAGGTATGGGACAAAGCTGAACATGCATTAGAACAGGCATTAAATGCTGCCGGTCTTGACTGGGATTTACAACCGGGCGAAGGCGCATTTTATGGTCCGAAGATTGAGTTCTCTTTAAAAGATTGTCTCGGTCGTGTGTGGCAATGCGGTACTATTCAGGTGGATTTCTCAATGCCTGGACGTCTGGATGCGGCGTATGTCGCGGATGATGGCAGTAAACAAGTTCCGGTTATGCTGCATCGTGCCATCCTTGGGTCTTTAGAAAGATTCATCGGCATCTTAATAGAAGAGTATGCTGGTGCCTTCCCAACATGGCTTGCACCCAAGCAAGTTGTGGTAATGGGAATCAGTGATAAACAATCTGAATACGTCAGAAATATCACCAACAATTTGCAGAAACAAGGATTTAGAGTCGATTCGGACTTGAGAAACGAGAAGATTGGCTTTAAAATACGCGAGCACACTTTACGTCGTGTACCATATCTGATTGTTGTGGGTGAACGTGAAGCAGAAAATAATGCCGTGGCAGTACGCACTCGAAAAGGCGAAGACCTAGGTGCAATGCAACTTGAGGACTTTGTTGGCTTGCTACAGAAAGATGTTGCGAGTCGCGGTCGAATAATTATAGAGGATTAGAACATCGCTACAGATCAAAAAAGGCTGAATGGAGAAATCACAGCCAAAGAAGTACGATTAACAGATTCTAATGGTGAGCAAGTGGGCATCGTTACGCTGAAAGAAGCGTTGGAACGAGCCGAACAAGCTGATCTGGATTTGGTGGAAATCGCACCACAAGCGACTCCACCAGTATGCCGTATCATGGATTACGGCAAGTTTTTGTTTGAAGAAGGCAAGCAGAAAGCGCTAGCTAAGAAAAAACAGAAACAAATTCAGGTGAAGGAAGTTAAATTCCGACCTGGAACAGAAGAAGGGGATTATCAGGTAAAACTACGCAACCTGATACGTTTCCTAGAAAGCGGAAATAAAGCTAAAGTCAGTCTCAGATTTCGTGGACGTGAAATGGCACATCAGGACTTAGGTCTGAAGTTACTTGAAAGAGTCGCTGAAGATTTAAAAGAACTGTCAAATGTCGAACAGCGCCCTAAGAAAGAAGGACGTCAAATGACAATGGTTTTAGCTCCGGTCAGTAAAAAATAACTACATAAACTTTCAATGCGGAGTTGTTAATTCAATGCCTAAATTAAAAAACCATAGTGGTGCTGCTAAACGTTTTAAACGTACTGGTAGCGGAAAATTCAAGCGCTCACAAGCTTTCACTAGTCATATCCTGACCAAGAAAAGCACTAAGCGTAAACGTCAATTACGTTCTACTCTGACAATCTGTAAAGCAGATCACATGTCAGTTCGTAAGATGTTGCCAAACCTGTAATTGAGGGAGTTTTCTAATGCCTAGAGTAAAACGCGGCGTCACAGCACGTGCTCGCCATAAAAAAGTTCTTGATCAAGCTAAAGGGTATTACGGTCGCCGTAAGAATGTATACCGTGTAGCTGTCCAAGCTGTTACAAAAGCAGGTCAATATGCTTATCGTGACCGTCGTCAGAAAAAACGTAATTTCCGTACTTTATGGATTGCGCGTATCAATGCTGCTGCACGTGAGTGCGGAATGTCTTACAGCAGAATGATCGATGGTCTGAAAAAAGCCTCTATCGAAATCGATCGTAAAGTGTTGGCCGATATCGCTGTACATGACGAAGCTGCATTTGCTGCACTTGCAGAAAAAGCGAAAGCTGCACTGGCAAACTAAATCGTTGGTTTATTAATTTAAACCTGCGTGTTTGCATGTAAGTAGAAAAGGGCCGCCAAAACGGCCCTTTTTTGTTTCTGAATATTGTTCCTCAGACGGGGGTAATAATGGCTGAACTGGATACACAGTTACAAGCTTTAAACGACATTGTTGAGTCTGCTAAAACGGCAATTGCACAAGCGAATGATAATCGGGCTTTAGATAACGTTCGCGTTGAATTTTTAGGTAAAAAAGGCAAAATCACGGCTTACCTTAAAGATTTAGCCAATGTGGGCGTTGAAGAAAGACCCATTATCGGTAAATCGGTAAACATAGCTAAACAAGATGTCTCTGCACTGATCGATGCGAGAAATAAAACCTTGTCTGAAATGGCGATGCAAGCCGCTTTAGCCGCAGAAACAGTCGACGTTACCTTACCTGGTCGTAATAGTGAGATTGGTGGTTTACACCCGGTAACACGCACATTACAACGTATTGAACGTTACTTTAAGAATATTGGCTTTGATGTGGCTGAAGGTCCTGAAATTGAAGATGGCCATCACAACTTTACTGCCCTCAATATTCCTGAGCATCATCCCGCGCGTGCGATGCACGATACATTTTATTTTGATGCCGATAAATTATTAAGAACACACACATCACCGGTTCAAATCCGGGTGATGGAAAAAGAACAGCCGCCGTTACGTTTGATTGCACCAGGCAGAGTTTATCGCTGTGACTCAGACTTAACGCATACGCCGATGTTTCATCAGATTGAAGGGCTGATGGTGGATGAAAATATCAGCTTTACTGATCTGAAAGGCATCTTGTCAGACTTCTTGCAGGCTTTCTTTGAGAAACCTTTAAAAGTGCGTTTTCGCCCCTCTTATTTTCCGTTTACTGAGCCTTCAGCTGAAGCGGATATCGAGTGCGTTATCTGCGGCGGGGAAGGATGTCGAGTTTGTAGCCATACCGGCTGGATTGAAATATTAGGCTGCGGTATGGTTCATCCGAACGTATTCAAACACGTCAATATTGATAGTGAAAAGTATTTAGGCTTTGCGTTTGGCTTAGGCGTTGAACGGATGGCGATGTTGAGATACGGCGTTAATGACTTGCGTATGTTCTTTGAAAACGATTTACGTTTCCTGAAACAATTCAGTTAAGCGACGAGATAAGACAATGAAGTTTAGTGAAAAATGGTTACGAGAGTGGGTCAATCCTGCACTTGATACAGATGCTTTAGTAGAGAAACTCACTGGTGCTGGTCTCGAAGTTGATGCTGTAGAGGCTGTAGCAGGCGAATTTTCAGGCGTTGTTGTGGGACAAGTTACCTCTGTCACCCCTCATCCTGATGCTGATAAGTTGCGTCTGACGAAAGTGAATGTCGGTGCTGATGAGTTATTGGATATTGTTTGTGGTGCAAGCAATGTTCGTGAAGGGCTAAAAATTCCAGTTGCAGTTATTGGATCTGTATTGCCCGGTAATTTCAAAATTAAACAAGCTAAATTACGTGGTGTGCCATCGTTTGGCATGTTGTGTTCATCAAAAGAATTAGGTCTCACAGAATCAGCGGAAGGTTTGATGGAGCTTGCTGATGATGCACCGGTTGGTGAAGATTTCCGTGTTTATCTGGACTTAGATGATAAGGCCATAGATATTGATCTCACACCCAACCGCAGCGATTGCCTGAGCGTCGCTGGTGTGGCGCGCGAAGTAGGCGTACTGACTTCAGAAGATATTAATGCGGTAGCGTGTGATGATGTTAATGCGACTACTTCTAAGACATTTGAAGTCAAGGTTGAAGCAAGCGCTGCCTGCCCCCGATATTTGGGTCGTGTCATCGAAAATATTAATCCTGCAGCAGAAACACCTGTATGGATGCAAGAGAAACTGCGCCGAAGTGGCTTGAGAAGTTTAGGGCCTGTTGTTGATGTCACAAACTACGTGATGCTTGAATTAGGCCAGCCTATGCATGCCTTTGATCTGGGTAAGATCGATCAAGCCATTCATGTCCGTTTATCAGAACAAGGTGAAAAACTGACTTTGTTGGATGGACAAGAAATAGAAACACAGGCGGGGACTTTATTAATTTCTGACTCACAGAAACCGCTCGCTCTAGCAGGTGTAATGGGTGGAAAAGAATCTGCTGTCAGTTCACAAACAACGTCTTTATTTTTGGAAGCTGCTTTTTTTGCACCTGAAGCGATTGCCGGTAAAGCGCGTAGCTATGGTTTGCATACTGATTCATCACATCGCTTTGAGCGCGGTGTTGACCCTGAATTAGCTAAGTCAGCAATAAACCGGGCTACGGCTTTATTACTTGAGATTGTCGGTGGTGAGGCAGGTCCTGTTATTGAACAATGCAGTGAAAAAGAGTTACCGGAGATAGCAAGCATTCATCTGCGAGCGGACAGAATTAAACGTGTGCTTGGACTTGAGTTAAATAAAGAAACAGTATCTGAACAGCTAACACGCTTAGGTCTCGTTGTAGAAAATGTTGATGGTGGCTGGCAAGTCTCGGTACCTTCATTCCGTTTTGATCTTGCTATTGAGGTTGATTTAATAGAAGAGTTAGGGCGATTGTATGGTTATGATAAATTGCCAAATACACGACCTCAGGGAACGGTATTAACAACCAACATTACTGAAACGCTAACGCCAGTTGAGCGTTTACAAAATGTATTAGTGGATCGTGGTTATTATGAGGCCGTTACCTATAGCTTTGTAGAACCTAAAATTCAACAACTACTCGCTGAAGACACATCAGCACCTATTAAATTAGCTAATCCGATTTCTGCTGATTTGTCAGTGATGAGAACATCACTTTGGCCAGGCTTAGTGCAAGCCATGGTTTATAATGCCAACCGTCAGCATGAACGGATTCGTTTGTTTGAAGTAGGGCGTGTATTTAAAGGAACGCTGGACAATATTGATCAGCATCGTCAAATTGGTGGTTTGATCTATGGTAGCCAATATGCGGAACAATGGTCTCAAAAGCCGCGGAATGTCGATTTCTTTGATATCAAAGCGGATGTTGAGGCTTTACTCAAATTGGGTGGCGGCCAAATAACATATGAAGCAGAATCCCATCCGGCATTACATCCTGGGCAGTCTGCTCGTGTTTACAAAAATGGAAAAGCCATTGGCTGGCTGGGGGCTTTACATCCAAAATTGAATAAACCACTCGATATTGATGGCAAGGTCTATGTGTTTGAATTAAGCTTGTCTGACGTCGTTGAAACAGATGTACCAGAATTTGAAACACTATCAAAATTCCCTGCTTTGCGTCGTGATTTGGCATTACTGGTTGATGATGCAATTACGGCGGGTCAAATCGAAGATTGCCTGAGGGAGATCGATTCTGATATTCTTAAGTCATTTCAATTATTTGACGTATATAGTGGAGATGGAGTCGAGCTTGGTAAAAAGAGCTTGGCAGTAGCCTTTATACTCCAGCATAAAGAACGAACTTTAACAGACGATGAAGTCGACTCATTGCTCAATAGTGTGACAGAAGCCCTGGCGCAAACACTGAATGCAACGATAAGATCTTAAAATCGTTTAATAAACAATAAGAATTAATTTGAGGTAGACATGGCACTGACTAAGGCCGATATGACAGAACAGTTGTACGATGAATTAGGTTTCAACAAACGTGAAGCAAAAGAATTAGTTGAAATGTTTTTTGAAGAAATTCGTTCGGCACTAGAAAAAGGTGAACAAGTAAAGTTATCTGGCTTCGGTAATTTCGAGTTAAGAGATAAAAGCGAAAGACCTGGCCGTAACCCAAAAACTGGTGAAGAAATCCCAATAACAGCCCGTCGTGTGGTCACGTTCAGACCCGGACAAAAACTGAAGGCAAGGGTGGACAATTATGCTGGAAGCAAGTAACAACAACGAACTCCCTGTAATACCTGCAAAACGTTATTTCACCATTGGTGAAGTGAGTGAACTATGCGGTGTAAAACCGCACGTTCTAAGATACTGGGAACAAGAGTTTTCACAGCTAAAGCCGGTAAAACGACGCGGTAATCGTCGTTATTATCAACGGCATGATGTGGTGTTGATTCGTGAGATTCGTGGTTTGTTATACGAGCAAGGATTCACCATTGGTGGTGCTAGGCAGCAACTTGGAACGGACACAAAAACTACAGTTGCTGAACACCAAACGGACCAAAAACAGCTTGTAAAAGAATTGCTGAAAGAGCTGGAAGATTTAAGAACTTTTTTAAATTAAATCTATTTAATCGCTATGAAAAAAGCCCATGCAAGATCGCTTGTATGGGCTTTTTTCGTAGTTAAATGACTTTATTCAATCTGTTTAATTCTCAATATTGGAATCGATAATGTCGAATAGACTAGAGTTATCATGTCGCTAAAACACTGTTACTGGATTATTTCTATAACGATTATATTTTGTTTCTCAGTTAATTCTCAGGCGACGGAAAGATATCCCTTTGTGGTTGTTGATCAACAAGGCTTACCATTAAGTGATACTGTTATTGAGCCTTTAGTTGATGTATCAAAAAAACCTCATAAGTCGCTTCCACTTACCAGTATCGATCAAGTCAATAAGCAGTTTACGCCACAACAAATTATTATCCAAAAGGGACAATCTGTTGAATTTCCAAATAGTGATAACATCAGACATCATGTGTATTCATTCTCAAAAGCAAAAGTCTTTGAACTAAAACTTTATGCTAATAAGCCAGAAGCACCTATCACATTTAATGAGGCTGGCGTAGTTGTACTGGGATGTAATATCCACGATAGTATGATTGGCTATATATATGTCGCTGATTCTAATCAAACTGTTGTTACGGATGATAATGGTAGCGCCGAGATAATCGTAGACAAACCGATTAAAGCTGTTCGTGTGTGGCATGCGCAACAAGCTGATGGTGCTGAGTCACAACAGATACTTACTCTGGATACTTTGTCACACAATACAAGGGGGCAGTTAATGATTAAAGTGACGACTGTCGACCCGCTACCTAGAAATAGCTTTGAGGATGTTTTTGGTGTGGTTTCACCGGATTAAATTACGAAACAAGATTTTTTTGTTATGTACCTTTTTGGTATTTTTTACTGCGGTCGTTATCCAGGTCAGTACATGGTTGAGTAGTCATAAATTTAATCAGCAACAGCTAACAGAGCGAGTTTTGAGTGCAAAACAGGTACTAATAGAGTATTTATCTGCGCAAGAAAAGTTATTAGTTATTGCTGCTAACGTTCTGACATCTGACTTCGGTTTCATCCGTGCAGTTGCAACTTCCGATGCTGAAACAATCAAAAGCGTATTGCAAAATCACGGTAAACGAATTGATGCTGATTTGATGCTGCTAACAGATTTATCTGGCAGTCTTATCAGTTCCAGCCGGGCGATTTTATCTGACTCTGATTTAAATGAAGCTTTAATCAAAAGTTTGATCAACAGTCCTGGAAAAAGTTTTTTTGTAACGATTAATCAGCATTTTTATCAGTTGATATTATTGCCGGTTAAAGCACCTCATACAATTGCTTATAGCGTAGTCGGATTTGAAATTACGGCTGAGGATATGGATGCGTTAAAAAAGCTCACCGGCGTCGATGTGAGCTTTTATGATGAAGACAAGCAGCTACTGATTTCAACAATTGGTATTGAGAGCTTTAGACAGTTTCAAGACAATCTGAATAATCAGCTTACCTATCAATTTATGATTCCTCGGCCTGCTTATATTACTGAGGAGTTGCTCCTGCCATCCACGAGTTTAGCGCCTGTCGGTGTTTTACTAACCAGCAGCCTTGCTCCTCTTTATGCTCAATATGATGAAATTATCATTCATAACTTCTTATTGGCGCTATTGGTAGCAATTATTGCATCATTACTCAGTATTTTTCTGGCAAAAAGTCTCACTATCCCACTGACAAAATTGACAAAGCTAGCGGAAAAATTCGCTGCTGGAGATTATTCATCAACTATTGATCTAGAGAGAAGTGGTATAGAGGCAAGACAGCTACTGAGTACATTTGAAATGATGGGGCAGCGGATTAAACTCCGTGAGGATAAGATTCTTTACCAAGCTCAATACGATATTTTAACTGGCCTCTATAACATCTATACGGCGAAACAAAAATTACCTGAGTATTTAGCTTCAGGACGGCAAAAACTACTGGTTGCCTTTAGTATTCGTAACTTCAGACAGATTAATGATCGTTTAGGGCCTGACATTGCAGATGACTGCTTAAAGGCACTGTCTGCACGCCTTAAACATACTGAGCTTATTGAAATACAAATGGCGGCAAGACTGGACGGTGTAGAGTTCTTTTCTCTACTGAATTTATCAGAAAAGCTAAGTCCTATACATCAGGTCGATAATTTCCTCAGTGCAATTGAGGGGGATTTTAACGTTGCTGAATTAATGATAAACCTGGAGCTCAACGCTGGTGTTGTTATTTATCCAGATAATGGTACCGACACAACATCATTACTGAGAAGAACCAGCATCGCTCTCGATAATGCAAGAAAAAGTAAACAGCGTATACATTTTTATAAGGATGGTGAAGATGAAGCTCATCTAGAGCGTTTGGCAATTACTGATGCTCTGAAAAATCTTTTTAAAAAACCTGATACTGAAGAATTATTTATGGTGTACCAACCTAAGATTAATTTACAAGATCAGAGTATTAAGGCAGAAGCACTGATTCGCTGGAAACATCCTGATAAGGGATTTATTTCACCAGAGTTATTTGTGAATCTGGCCGAGCAAGCTGGGCTTATTATCGAGTTAACGGATTGGGTGATTGATTCTGTTTTCTCTCAGATGGCATTTTGGCAAAACAAAGGACTTATAGTCCCTGTATCGATTAATGTCTCTGCGCAAGACTTGATGCATAAAGACTTTGAAAAACATCTCTGCGAGTTGGTTGAGCGTCATCAAATTAACCAGGCACTCGTTACTCTAGAAATTACTGAACGAGATATCATGCACCATGAACATATTGTTGTTGCCGCATTAAAAAGGTTGAAAAGTCATGGTTTTCATATTGCTATTGATGACTATGGTATCGGCCAGTCATCATTATCCAAACTCAAAGATCTCCCTGTAGATGAAATTAAACTGGATAAAAGCTTTATTATGCAGTTAGCTTCTTCTGAAAAAGATAAATTAATTGTTCGTTCTACTATTCAATTAGCTCATCAGCTTGGTTTTTATGTTGTTGCTGAAGGCGTAGAGAATGAAGCTGGTCTTCAGATTTTGAGTGACTTTGGTTGTGACGAAATTCAAGGTTATTTCATCAGTAAACCGCTTTCTGCGAGTACGTTTTATTCATGGCAAGAAGAGTATGTGGAAAAAAATATTTCTTAAATTAATGCTTTTTATGCCCGTTGTCTGTTGTGCAGCAGATGGAAAATTAATTGCAACTCCTGGTGTTTCTCAGATAGAGGGAAGCGGAGGCGGAGGGCTGGTTCCTTGGGCACAATTAGCAGGTTACGCGAGCCAGGATGAAGTCGCTTTCAATGTTTTTTGCAGTCGTGGTGAGGTTGATGACTACAGATTAGATGTCTGTGGTGCTCAAACAAATTTATACGATCGTTTGGAATTATCAATTGCAGAGCAAACGTTTCATATTGATGCTCTGGATCGCAATATTCGTCAACGTATTTTCGGTGCCAAATTACGTTTGTATGGGGATATTGTCTATAGTGATTGGCCACAACTCAGTTTAGGTATCCAACATAAAACGTTACATGATCCCTTTGTTGCTGATTTACTCGGCGCAGAAGATGATACTGGAACAGATTATTATCTGGCTGCGAGTAAATTACATCTAGGCGCGATTGCTGGCCTGAATTGGCTGTGGAATGTCACAGGTCGTTATACGGAGGCAAACCAAACCGGTTTATTAGGATTTGGTGCAAAAGGGAAGGGTGCCGAACTCGTCTGGGAAGCTTCTACAGCCTTATTGCTAGGAAGGCATATTGCTTTGGGGGTTGAGTATCGCCAAAAGCCGGATAATTTATCACTGAAAGAAGACGACTGGAAAAGCCTGTTTCTCGCTTGGGTACCAAATAAATCACTGAATATCACTGCTGGTTGGATTGACTTGGGGGATATCGCCGGTGCAAAACATCAAGATGGTATCTACTTTTCCATTATGGGCAATTTCTGATGAGATGCAGGAATATTTGCATTATTTTACTTATCTTCGGCTTTTTGACCGCTTGCGGTCATTTTTCCCCAGCTCCCTCATTGTACGAAAAACTCGGCGGTGAAAAGGGGATCGTTTCTATTGTTAACAACCTCACGAAAAATATTGGACATGATGAACAGCTATTTCATTACTTTGCCCAGTCTAATGTCAGCCGATTCAAAAAAAGCTTAATACTATATCTTTGTGCAACTAGTGATGGACCGTGTCAGTACAATGGTGACTCAATGCAACAAATTCATGACGGGATGGATATCAATGAGCGTGATTTTAATCATTTGGTAGATTTACTGATTGATGCTATGAATGAAACAGGTATTTCCCATCCCATACAAAATCAATTGCTTGCGAGATTAGTCCCGTTGAGAAAGCAGATCATTTACCGATAGTGAGTCACAGTAGTTGTTTTGTTTCAGCCATATGCGAGTTGAATAGGGTCTGTTAGTTACTGTTTTAATGAGGCTCTAAAAGAATTGTTCCTGGACATCTGTAGAAAGCTTCTCGCCAGATAGATGAGCCCGCTGTAGAAGCTGCCAGTAATAGCGATAAGAGGCCTTATCATACAATTTATCGTTTAAGCTTATTGGTGCCCAACTACGTTGTTGTGCTGTCAACAAGATTTCACTGGCAAGCTGGATCTTTTCTGACTCAGGTGTCATCGCTTTTATAATGGCTTTTATTTGTTGGGGATGTACACTCCACATTCTCAAAAAGCCAAACTGATTACGCGCTCTATAAGCATCTTCAAATGTTTGTTGATAATCCTTAATCGCCAGTGTCACATTATGTGATGGTATACAGCCAGAAGATATGGCGGCACAGGCTATTTCTGTTTTCGCTCTGACAATCAGAGCATGTTCAAACTGAGTAGGACTATGCATAGCATTATCCGTTATAGCGCCTTGATATGCGCTGATATAGTCCATAATCCCGAAATCTAGAACTTGCACAGGCTTCATGGCTGCAATTTTGTAGACGTCGTTTAATGCACCGTGTGTTTCAATTAATACATGGATAGGGATGAGGTGGGTAATGTTGTATCTCTGTGAAGCTTGCTGAATATATTCAAGCATAACCTCAACTTGATCAGCATTTTGCGCCTTGGGCAGTGTAATATAGCGAATATTATCTCTTGCGCCAGATAACAAAATATCGATTTCCTGTCGCCAGACAGAATGATCATAGCCATGGATACGAATTCCTGACATATGATGAATGTTGTGTTCGCTATTGAGAAGTTCAACAATCATATTCGCATGTTGTATTTCTCCACCCGAGGCTGCGCCGTCTTCACAATCACAGGTTATGTCGAATACCGGGCCATATTCAGATTGAATTGAAAAGGCTTTGAGTAAAGTATGGCGGCTACCAGCAAAGTGTTCACATGCAGGTATTAAAGGTAGTGGCGAGATGTCATCAACAAGTGCATCATTCGGATGAATTAAGATAGTCATTACATAGATATCCCTAACTCAGCTCTTTTCATCACGTCATCGATCATCGTGTGTCTGATTGTCAAAAGCATAATATATCGATTAAGTCTGGTTTTTAGTTTAAAAAGATGCGATTATTCACGGTTTTGGTTGCCGTATTTTAGTAATAAATTCGATTGGAATAGTCTTTTTTCCAACGAATTAACTATATATGGTTTGGACTGAATTGAGTAAACACTGATTTGTCTGGACGCAAAATTTTTGTTGATCAATTCCTGTATTTCGGCACATGATTAACACATGACAGAAACAGAACTACAACATTCTGAACAGATACGGAAAGTCTTCTTTGTCTCAGACCGTACTGGACTTACTGCCGAATCTTATGGAAAGTGTTTGCTTGCCCAATTTCCTGATTTGGAATTTGAAACCATCACGCTGGCTTTTGTGGATACACCAGAAAAAGCCTTGCAAGCACGAGAAAAAATTAATGAAACGAGCTTAGAGTCTAATCTTAAGCCAGTGGTTTTTAGCACATTAGTGCACGATGATGAACAATACATTATTGAAAGCGCTAATGCCTGTGTTATCAGCTTGTTTCACAGTTATATTGGCTCCCTAGAAAGTTTTTTTGGTGTGGAGTCGTCACACAAGCAAGGCGTGTCGCGAATTGCCTTCAGTGATACCACATACCAGCGTCGATTGGATGCGATTGATTTTGCACTTACGCATGATGATGGGGTCAGACCGGATCACTATAACGATGCTGACGTTATTCTGGCGGGTGTGTCACGTTGTGGCAAAACGCCCACCAGTCTTTATTTGGCGATGAACTTTTCTCTTAAAGTGGCAAATTATCCACTTACACCGGAAGACTTATCATCAGATGAATTGCCTCAATGTTTATTGGATAATATTGATAAACTTGTTGGTTTAACAATTAAACCGGTGCCATTAAGTCGAATCAGACGCCAGCGACGTCCTGGCAGTGAATATGCCTCACTGGAAATTTGTCAGGCTGAATTGACACAAGCACAAGCTATGTTTGATAAAGCGGGCATTGCCGTTTTTGAAACAACCGATACATCGATCGAAGAAATCTCTAGCCGTGTAGTTCGTGCGCTTGGCCTAGGTAGAGAACGTGTTAGAGAGTCGGTCTTAATGTTTAATAAATCTATAAAAGCAAGGTAGTTATAACTATGTCAGAATATGTTATCTCTCTGGATAAGCTATGCATGGAGGATGTCGGCAGAGTAGGTGGCAAAAACGCCTCATTAGGTGAAATGCTGCAAAATCTCGCCCCTCTAGGAGTCGATGTCCCAGGTGGTTTTGCCACGACTGCGGATGCTTACCGGGAATTTCTTCTGCACGATGGACTCCAGAGTAAAATCAATGATCGTTTGCGTGAGCTGGATGTCGATGACGTCACTGCTTTGCAAAAAACAGGTCAGGAAATTCGTGACTGGATCATGACGATTCCTTATCCAGAAGCGATGGAAAAAGCCATTGATGAAGCTTTTGCTGCATTGGAAAAAGAATACGGTCCTGAAGCTAGTTTTGCTGTGCGTTCATCAGCAACGGCAGAAGATTTACCTGATGCTTCATTTGCTGGACAACAAGAAACATTCCTTAATGTTTCCGGGTTAGACAATATCAAAAAAGCTATTCGTGAAGTATTTGCATCGTTATTTAATGACCGTGCTATTGCTTATCGCGATCACCAAGGGTTTGATCATAGTGAAGTGGCTTTATCAGCCGGTATCCAAAAAATGGTACGTTCTGATATCGCCAGTGCGGGTGTGGCCTTTTCTCTGGACACTGAAAGTGGCTTCCGTGACGTCGTGTTTGTTACAGGTAGTTATGGCCTGGGTGAGATGGTGGTTCAAGGTGCTGTTAACCCTGACGAATTCTATGTACACAAAAATACATTAGAAGCTGGCCGCCCATCTGTGTTACGACGCACTGTGGGTCAAAAAGCAATTAAGATGGTTTATTCTGGTGATGCTTCATCACCGGTTAAAACCGTGGATGTTGATGAAGATGAACGTCTACATTTCTGCCTGACCGACGAAGAAGTTGAGTCTTTAGCAAAAATGGTAGTGACTATCGAGAAACATTACCAACGTCCAATGGATGTGGAGTGGGCTAAAGATGGTAATGATGGTCGTATCTACATCGTTCAGGCGCGCCCTGAAACGGTTCAAAGCCGAACTAAGAAAAATGTCCGTGAAACTTTTGTCCTGAAACAAAAAGGCGAGTTGATTTCTGTCGGACGTGCTATCGGTAGCAAAATTGGTCAGGGTAAAGTGCGTTTATTAAACAGCCTGGACCAAATGAATAAATTCCAGGAAGGCGACGTTTTATTAACGGACATGACCGATCCTGACTGGGAACCTATCATGAAACGTGCTTCGGCCATTATCACTAACCGTGGTGGTCGTACTTGTCACGCCGCGATTATTGCACGTGAATTGGGTATTCCTGCTGTTGTTGGTTGTGGTGATGCCACTGAAAAAGTGGAAGAAGGCACAGAAGTGACTGTCTCATGCGCCCAAGGTGATGAAGGTAATATCTACGCTGGTTTACTTGAGTTCGAACACCGTGTGGAAGAACTCGACAATATGCCTGAGCTACCTGTCAAAATTATGATGAACGTAGGTAATCCTGATCGCGCATTCAGCTTTGCTCAGTTACCTAATAAAGGTGTTGGTCTCGCGCGTCTTGAGTTCATCATCAACAATATGATTGGTATCCATCCAAAAGCATTGATGAATGCTGATGAGATGGAAGGTGAAGTCAAACAAGCCATCAAAGAGCGTACAACTGCTTACGGTGACCCGGTAGAATTCTACATCAGCCGTATTGCTGAAGGTGTCTCCACCATCGCCGCTGCGTTCTATCCTGAAACTGTGATTGTTCGTATGTCTGACTTCAAATCAAATGAATACGCTAATCTGATTGGCGGTACCTTGTTTGAGCCTGAAGAAGAAAATCCAATGATTGGCTTCCGTGGAGCATCACGTTATTCATCAGAAGATTTTGCTGAATGCTTCAAACTTGAAATTGAAGCGATGAAGCGTGTTCGTGATGTAATGGGATTAACGAATGTTGAGTTAATGATTCCGTTTGTTCGCACACTGGCTGAAGCGGAGTCTGTGGTTAACTTGCTCAAAGAAAACGGTTTGGAGCGCGGTAAAAATGGTCTGCGTTTGATCATGATGTGTGAACTACCTTCAAATGCTGTTATGGCAGATGAATTCCTCGAATTCTTTGATGGTTTCTCTATCGGTTCAAATGATATGACTCAGTTAACACTGGGCTTAGACCGTGATTCAGCGCTAGTGGCCGGCTCATTTGATGAGCGTAACCCTGCGGTACTGAAAATGCTGGATATGGCGATTACAGCCTGTAAGAAAGCAGATAAATATGTCGGTATATGTGGTCAAGGTCCATCAGATCATGAAGACTTGGCTGAATGGTTATTAGAGCGTGGAATCAGCAGTATTTCATTAAACCCTGATACCGTAGTCAGTACATGGCAGGCTTTAGCAGAAAAGCATGCTTAAAAAGTAAAAAAAGCGACTGTCCGACCTGTTTTTTCAGGTCGGGCTTTGCTAATATAGCGACCTCGTTAATCAGGCTTACTTCAAGCATCAATAGATTAACAACAATATCGTCGGGGCATGGCGCAGCCTGGTAGCGCACTTGCATGGGGTGCAAGGGGTCGAAGGTTCAAATCCTTCTGTCCCGACCAATTATTTTTTGTTTATTCAAAGCAACTCAGATCATCTGATTACGAACCACTTTGCCTTAAGGCATTGATGATGCGATTACGTTCTTCCTCTTCATAAAAGCTTGGGTCATCAAATAAGTCTCTTTGTGGTTGATCAAACATCATACTGAGCACTTGCGAGCTGGTTTGAACCATCGGTTCGAAGTGGGCATTATCTCCACTGACAAGATCAACGACGCGACGGCGGCGATAGGCCGTATATCCGGCTAAAATTAATAATACTGTTCCAATATAGAGCGGCAGGCCTTGTGAACCAATAATGGTCATTAATGAACCAGCTATCACCGGGGCAAAAGCGCAGCCTAAACCATGAAGCACCAGCATATCTGAGGAGCCAGACACAATTTCGTCAGGATGGAGTTGGTCAATAAGCTGAGCGACGGACAGTGGGTAGATGGAAAAAGATAAGCCACCCCAGATAAAAAAGATGGCTAATAAGGCGGTTTGAGAAGGAATCACTGCCATGGATAGAGCAATAATCCCTGCTAATGCCACTACCCAAGTAATGACTTTGGGTCTGTCGTGTTTATCTGAATAACGGCCAATAGGGATCTGCAAGGCAGCGCCACCTAGAATGGTTAAACTCATTATCAGTGCAATGCCACTAATGTCGTAGCCTAGTTCAGTGGCATAAATAGGTGTCATCGCCCAAAAAGCGCCCATTGCCAGACCTGAGAGAGTTGAACCAGCTACCGAGAGTGGTGCGATCTTTAATAAGTTTTTTAGACTACTTTTTGGCCTTTCCGAATTAATCATCGGTTGGTTTCGGCGGGTGAGTGTCAGTGGCAGTATGGCCCAACTAATCAGAATAGACACAATGGCAAATAGCAGAAAATTATCGGGCGTAGCGATATGCAACATTTGCTGTGCAATTGTTAAAGCACCTAAATTCACTACCATATAAAAAGCAAAAATACGTCCACGCTCATGGCTTGCAGCCTGACTGTTTAACCAGCTTTCGATGACAGTCATCAGGGTAATATAAGCAAGCCCATAAAAGAAACGAAGAACAATCCATACCCAAGCATCAATAAAAATAATATGTAAAAGTGTGGCTGAAGCACAGATAGAAGCACAGAATGCAAACGTCCTGATATGCCCCATGCGACGAATCAGTCTGCCACTGACCCAGGTGCCACATACAAATCCAATAAAATAGCTCGACATGATCAGACCCATGGTGGCACTTGAAAAGCCTTCATTTGTGCCGCGTAGGGTAAGAAGAGTGCTGATTAATCCATTTCCCAATAGAAGTAAAGCAACGCTCCATAAAATAGATTGAATAGGCTTAAGCAATGCAAGTGATTGCATATTGTTTCCTTTTTTATGCACCTTAATTAATAGTCATTGCACCAAAAATATACTTAAAATCTATTTATTATTGTTTGAAAATATTAAGTGCATGATATTTAATAGCTTTTATATATAAAAATTATCGATTACAAAGTGATATGAGAATTGATGCAAATCATGAACCGTTATTTTCATATCGTGGATGATGCTAATCTCCTCAATCAATTTCACAGAATTTTCGCATCAAGCTGTTAGTATCGACTACGAACTATCCTTGTTAACAGTTCAACCACCCTTAGCCAGCTTATTCCCGATAAGCTGGCTTATTTTTTTTCATAACTTTACATTCTTTTTCGCAACCAATATTTATCAGGTGTGTCATAACGTTACCTGAGACTATCGTCAATGGTGTAATTTCTACTCCTTGTTTTGAGAAGGCGGTGATGGTCACATCATCGCCTTTTTCTTATTTAGCAGTTCACTAAGTCATTTTCATTCGTTAATTCCAATGGATAGATTCGTTAATAGTGCAGTCGTATTTGTACTGACGTTCACTGACCTGTACGTCAGTAATCCTATCTGCGTAAATCTCCTTTTTGGAGTAGGGTGGCTTCTGCCACCCTCTTTTTTTATACCTTGTTAAGTAAACTGAATAGCTGCTGTATGATTAATGCCTTCTAACGATATAAAAAGGCCATGTTTAGCATGCAATACAATACTCTTGGTAATACTGATCTGAGTGTCAGTCGTGTTTGTCTGGGAACCATGACGTTTGGCGAGCAAAACACGCAAGCAGAAGGACATCAGCAATTAGATTATGCTGTCAGCCAGGGAATTAACTTTATCGACACCGCAGAGTTATATGCAATCCCTCCTTGTGCAGAAACCTATGGTGTAACAGAAGAGATTATTGGTCATTGGTTACAAAAAAGAGGCCGGCGGGATGACATCATTCTTGCCAGTAAAATGGCTGGTCCGGGCGGTGATTGGGTTTCACATATCCGAGGTGGTGGTACCCGGTTTAATGGGACAACAATTGAAACGGCAGTTGATGCAAGTCTTAAAAGGCTCAAGACTGATTATATTGATTTATACCAATTGCACTGGCCTGAAAGAAATACGAACTATTTTGGTCGACTGGGTTATCAGCAGGCGGCTGATGAGCAAAATCTGACTCCCATTATCGATACGCTGCGTGGTTTGAAAAAACAAGTTCAAGCAGGAAAAATTCGACATATTGGTTTATCCAATGAAACACCATGGGGAATAATGCAATTTATTACTTTGGCTAAATCCATGGACTTACCTCTGGTAGTCAGTGTGCAGAATCCCTACAGCTTATTAAACAGGACGTATGAAATAGGTTGTGCTGAGATTAGTCATCGTGAAAATGTTGGTTTGCTGGCCTATTCACCATTAGGATTTGGTGTGCTGACAGGGAAATATCTTGATCAACAACCTGAAAATGCTCGTTTGACACGCTGGCCTAACTACAGCCGTTACAGCAACCCTCAGGCCATTGAGGCAACTCGTCGATATGTAGAGCTTGCACGCCGCTTTCAGCTGGATCCTGCCCAAATGGCATTGGCTTTTGTTAATTCACGACCTTTCTTAACAGCTAATATTATCGGAGCAACCAGTATGGAGCAGCTTAGAAATAATATCGCTAGTGAAAAATTGATTTTAACTAAAGAAATACTTTCAGAAATTGAGTTGATTCACCAAAGCATTCCTAATCCTGCACCATAAAATATAAACTTTTTCATTTTTATTAAATATAACCAAGATAGGGACGACAACATATAGAGTGACCTGAGCATACTGACCATAAATTCTATGGTTTTATAACAAGGAGGGGCAATATGAGTTTTTTCGACAATAAGCTTTCTAAAGTTGATTTGCCTTTTTCTGACTTAGTCTTATATTCACTTTTCATCAATTCATTATTATTTACCAGTTTGCCACCTTTTAAATGACGACTGTCTCTATGCTTAGAAAGAGCAGTTTAACTATAAGATACGGCACTATCTTATTGATGTTGACCCTGCTTTTGATCGCTGTCGTTTTTCAATACAAATCACTCATTGATAAAGCAAACCAACAACAGCTTGAGCAGCTTGCTCAAGCTATATCAGCTAGTATAACCGTGGCAGATAAACCGGTTTCGACAGCTGAGCAAGGTGGTTCCTTGTCATGGTTGCGAGCTTACCCCTATATCAAACAGTCCATCGTTTTTGATAAAAATGGAACGGGTATTTTTCGTTATCAAAATCTTAATACATCGGTTACAAACACCTTCATCAAACAAAGGCTCCAAAATGGAGTAGTCAGTGAAAAGCAGATTTATTCAGACTCTGATGTTATTCATTTTCTATACCCACCAGTAGAAAACGAAAGTGCTTTGGCAAGTGTCTATCTTTCAGTCGATAAGTATTTGTTTGAGGCACCATTCAAAAGATTATTCGATTGGTCCTGTATCGCCATTCTTGTCCTTTTTGTTTGTATTGTGGCGTTAGTCTGGTTATTCATAACGCACTATCTCTTGCCAATAAACAGTTTGAGCCTCCAAGTGTCGGGAGAGTCTGATAGCTCAGAGACCAGTATTGGACATATGCAAGACTAAGGCAAAACTTCGTCAAACTCAGCTCCGATAAGCAGGATCTGACAGAACAAAAACAGCAATTAGAATTAAGGTTGGCGGAGCAGCAAAAGTTATTAACTGATGCCATTAACAGACTTGAATACGATGAAGATGCTAAGTGCGGAATGATTAATGTTATCAGCCGGGAGCTGAAAATATCTTTGTCTCAAGTGATTAGTCATATTGAGCTGTTAAAGGTATATGTGACAGAGGCTAAGGCTCATGAAACAGTGAGTCTGATAAATGACTCAACGCATCACTTATTAGAGGTGATAAACCAGTTACAAGATTATGTGAAACTGAGTGAAAAGCAATGGACTCTTGATGTTAAACAGGTTGATTTATATCGATTTCTTAAGTCTGTAGTTGAGGCCAATTATGCCAAAGCAAATCAGAAAAAAAATACATTATTTTTAAATATGAAATGTTCTGGCATGGAAGTGATGCTCGACCCACATATGCTCAGAAACGTGCTAAATAATTTGATTGATAATGCAATAAAGTTTTCTAAGCAGGGGAATATTGAACTTTCTGTCAGCGAATTTTCAAGGGATAAACAGCATTTTTTAACCTTGACAGTGAAAGATTCTGCTGGAGCTATCAATGAGAATGATAAGGAACGTATTTTTGAGCCATTTCAGCAATTCCCGTTGCATGATCAGCAATACTCAGGGCTTGGTTTAGGCTTAACTATTTATGCTCATCTCGTTGAGTTGATGAATGGCGAATATGGAGTGAACTCTTCCACGCGAGGGAACAGTTTTTGGTTCACGATTCCTGTTGATATTATCTCTGTGACTAATACGTCGCCTGAGGCAAGAGTTCAAATCAACCCACGCGGTGATGATAAAAAAACTAATCATGTACTTGTTGCAGAGGATAATGAAGTCAATCAATCTGTTGCTTTGGGCTTGTTAGAAAAACTGGGTTGCACAGTAACGTTGGTAGCTAATGGTGAAGAGGCAATAGCATCATGCGGTGAGCAGGCATATGACATGATATTTATGGACTATCACATGCCTCTGATGAATGGTGTGACGGCCACAGAGCATCTAAGAAAGTTTTTACATATTACAACACCCATCGTGGCTTTAACTGCTGATGCGAATGAACAAGTTAGGCTTGATTTTTATACAGCTGGTGCTGATGATATTTTAATTAAACCTATTGAATTGAACAAATTGATTGATTTAGTCAATCGATTTCTAGGAAAAACAATTGAGCCAGTTTCACAGGCTCATAGCTACAGAGAAGTGAGTGAGGTGAAACCTATACTTAATAAGAAGATTGTTGATGACATAATTACGATGGCTGGTGAGAATGGTGAACAGGTCGTACAACAAATATTCCAGGTTTATATGCAACATACACCTGATTTGATAAAAGCCATCAAACAGGCGTTTATTGAAAAAAATGCACAGCAAGTATTTAAATCTGCACATGCACTTAAATCCAGTTCGCTGAATATCGGTGCCACAGCTATCGCTGAGTTGGCAAGAGAGATAGAAAAATCAGGGCGAGAAAATAATCTTGACCAAATTGCTATATATATAGATAAACTAGATACTTATTATGATGAACTGACTTCACTATTAAATGGACAATGGCGGAGGATTTGATGGCAAATACCATCAAAAAGCAAGTGGTCTTGATTGTTGATGACGATCCCGTCACACGGATGTTAATGACTCAATCATTAACATCGACGGAATTAGAGATTGTTGAGGCTGCCTCTGGTGAAGATGCTATAGTCCAGTTCTCACTCCACAAGCCTGATATCACATTACTTGATGTTTCCATGCCGGGCATGAACGGTTTTGAATGTTGTGCCAGACTGCGAGCTTTACCTAAAGGTGCAGAATGCGCCATTGTGATGGTCACGGCACTTGATGATGTTGAAGATATTGAACAAGCATTTGAATCCGGTGCGACAGACTTCATCACCAAGCCGCTCAAGTGGCCGCTTTTCAGGCACAGAGTCCGTTATATCTTGAAAGCTAACAGGACTTTACAAGAGTTAAGTCTTAATAAAAATAAATTAGCTAAGGCCCAATCTATTGCAAATCTGGTCTACTGGGAATGGGATTTTGAGTGCGAGTTTCTTGAGTGCTCCTCCGATATGTTTGCTATGTTGGGTTTTTCCAAGGAAATTAATCTCACCGTACGATCTGCTCTGAAAAAAGTGCACCCGGAAGACCGGACAAAATTAATTATAGCCCTCAAGCAAGCCGTGTATGAAAAACAGTCATACGATATCGAATACCGGATCATCCGTTCTGACGGCAGTGTTTTGTTTGTGAATGAGCGAACAGATATTAGCTTTGAATATGGGCAGTGGCGAATTGTTGGTACTTTGCACGACATCACATCAAGAAAACAGTCAGAGCAAGAAATTACCTATTATGCCTACTACGATACGCTGACCGATTTACCCAACCGACGTTTATTCATTGAACAATTAGAAACGGCCATTGCCAGTGCAAAACGTCATCAGGCGCAATTTGCTTTGATGTTTCTTGATTTGGACAGGTTTAAATATATTAACGATACCTATGGACACCATATCGGTGATGAAGTCTTATGCCAGTCAGCCCAGCGGATACGTGAATGTGTGAGAGATTCGGATCTGGTGGCCAAAGCCAATTATGATACTGATAATCGGGTTGCTCGCCTGGCGGGTGATGAATTTACCGTTTTACTTGATGATATAAGTAAAGTTGAGCAGGTAGCTGAAATTGCTAACCGCCTCATTGGTGCTTTCTCAGCTCCTTTTTTTATTAGTGAGAAACACCTACATATTTCGATAAGCGTTGGCATTACCCTTTATCCTGATGATGGCCATAATGTACAGACCCTATTGCAACATGCTGATGTAGCGATGTATCACGCAAAAGAAAAGGGTAGAAATAATTACCAGTTCTTTTCTGAGAGCATGAATAATTATCTCAAACTGCGTTTAGAAATGGAGAATGATTTACGGACAGCATTGTCTGAACAGCAGTTTGAAGTTTATTATCAACCTCAATATGATGCTGAAAGCATGGCTATTGTTGGTCTTGAAGCATTGTTGCGTTGGCGACATCCTACGAAGGGATTATTAACGCCAAACTATTTTATTGAAATTGCTGAATCAACAGGTTTGATATTGGGGATTGGGGATTGGGGATTGGGTGTTGATGCAGGCTTGTCGTCAGGTGAGACAATGGCAAAAAGAGTCGGGTTGTGCGTATCGGGTAGCTGTTAATTTATCTGCATCACAATTTACCCAATCTAACCTGCTGGATACCGTAAGAAAAACCTTGGATGAAACTGGTTTACCCCCAGAGACGCTCGAGTTGGAAATCACAGAAACGGCGATGTTGAAAGATACTGCGGAGACGATTCCACTGCTTTTCTCATTAAAAAAACTCGGTGTGCGTCTGGCGATAGATGATTTTGGCACGGGATATTCTTCATTGAGTTACTTAAAGAATTTTCCTATTGATACCCTAAAAATTGATCGCACATTTGTGGAAGAAATCGTGACCAATAGTAAAGATTGTGCAATAGCACAAACGATTGTCCAATTGGCCGATAATTTACAGCTTTGTACCATTGCAGAAGGTGTTGAGACAAGTGAGCAGGCCGACATATTAAGAAAGTTAGGCTGTGCCGAGTTTCAGGGATTTTATTTTAGTCATCCACTGCCTGTCCCTCAGCTCAGCTTATTGCTCGAGCATTAGCTCTTGTCTTTTTCTTCCAGAAAAGGCGTATGGGTATCGATTAAGTCATCATGTCTGTCTAACAAACCAATATCTAATACTGGTGAGGCATCTATATGCTGGGCATCCATCATTTGAGCCACACGCTTAAGCGCAGAAATAATCATGGTCTGCTCCCACTCCTGTAAATCGCCAAATTGACGGGTAAATTGCTCTTGCAGTGGGATTGGTGCTTTTTTCAGAATTTCCAGGGCTTTATCTGTTAGGTGTACATGAACTTTGCGTTTATCCGACTCAGAACGCATACGATAAACAAGTTCACGTTTTTCCAGGCGATCAACAATCGTCGTCACCGTTGCCTGACTCAAGCTCATTTCATTAGCAAGCTCACCAATTGTAATTTGACCTTTATCCCTGAGACTTTGTAACAATAAAATCTGTGGAGAAGTCAGGCTGGTTGTCTTTGCAAGATATTTAGAGTGCAAATCAGTTGCACGGATAACTCGTCGTAATGCAATCAATACTTCTTCAATTTGGTTCAACAGGTGATCCTTCTGTTCATCAGTCAGATCAAGATTATAAACTGCATCTAAATTTAAACCGATAGTTTTACTCATAATTTTCCATTTGATTAAAACAACGCTCAAAATCGGCCAATATAATTAGCTGTTGTTTATGTTTTAAGGTGGCATAGATAGGGCTCAATGTATTTTTTTGTTCTACTGGCACCAAATTCTGTAAATCCAGTAATGTAATTTTCACGACTTCATCAACGCTAATACCCACCAAGCCCTTTTTTGACTCAATAATAACGATGTGGCGATGCTGATCTGTCTCATCAATTCCTAATAATTTCCTACTACTCACAATGGTGACTATCTCGCCTCTTATGTTCAGTACTCCTTCTATATAGGAAGGGGCACCGGGTACAGGGACCGCTGCCATATAGTCATGAACTTCTCTTATCTTATTTACAGGGTGTGCATAAGTCTCATCTTCAATAAGGAAGCATAGCCATTGTTTGTTGTCATGTAACTGTAATGTCATCTATTGAATATACGTTATTAATCTCGGGCTGGACAATATATTTATTTAGTGTACTATATATATTAAATCATTAACAGCCTGTATAGTTTTATTCAAATTACTGTTTATTATGCCTTATATAGTTTTTTCGTAGAATTTACAGGTTTTTTGCAACTTATAATTGATAGAGATATAAACAATAGAGCTATTTATAAATGAATAATGATAATCATGAAAAAGCTTCAATTACTTTAAGAGAGCCCACAGCAGAAGATGGTGCATCCGTCTTTGATTTAATATCTGCCTGTCCTCCTCTTGATACCAATTCCATGTACTGCAATTTGTTACAAAGCAGTCATTTTTCTCAGACGTCAGTAGCAGCAGAAATGGACGCAAACCTTGTGGGTTTCATTTCTGGCTATGTATTACCGAAAAAGCCAGACACCTTATTTATCTGGCAAGTCGCGGTAGGAGAGAAAGCAAGGGGGCAAGGACTCGCAAGTCGAATGCTTCGTCATATCCTGGAACGGGATATCTGCAAAGACGTGAAATATATCGAAACAACCATCACCCCTGATAATCGTGCATCTTGGGCCTTGTTCGAGAGTCTAGCGAATAAATTAAACACACAACTAAACCGTTCGGTGATGTTTGATCGCCAACAACATTTTGCTGGCCAACATGAAACGGAAATGTTGGTCAAAGTCGGTCCGTTTAAGCTGTAAGCCATTATTTCTACACGCTGGGACACGAATAAAAAAATACTACTAGGAGAAAAAAACCTATGAAAATCTTTGATGAAATTGAATCAGAAGTTCGTTCTTACGCTCGATCTTTTCCGCGCATGTTTAACCGTGCCAAAGATGAGTTTATCTATGATGAAGAAGGGAACGCTTACCTAGACTTTTTAGCTGGGGCTGGTTCATTGAATTATGGTCACAATAATGATCTGTTCAAAGAAAAACTGCTCGAATACATTGAAAACGATGGTATTACCCAAGGTCTTGATCTCCATACCCGTGCGAAAGGCGAGTTTTTAGAGAGTTTCAATAACAATATATTAAAACCACGTGACTTAGACTATATCGTGATGTTTACTGGCCCAACAGGCACAAATGCCGTTGAAGCCGCATTAAAAACGGCACGTAAATACACCGGCAGAGAAAATATCATTTCGTTCACTAACGGCTGGCATGGCCAGACATTAGGTTCACTGGCGATTACTGGTAATGGACATCATCGTGGTGGTGCAGGTGTGAGCCTGAGTGGTGCAACACGTATGCCTTATGATGGTTATATGGGCGATGATGTTGATACGACCAACTATCTCGATAAAGTCCTTTCAGATTCAAGTAGTGGTGTAGACAAACCTGCCGCTGTGATTGTGGAAACAGTTCAGGGTGAGGGGGGTATTAACGCTTGCTCAACAACTTGGTTAAAAAGCCTGTCAGACATCTGTAAAAAACATGATGTATTGCTGATTATTGATGATATTCAGGCGGGGTGTGGTCGTACAGGTACCTTCTTCAGTTTTGAAGAAGCCGGTATCTACCCTGATATCGTCACGGTATCAAAATCATTAAGTGGTTACGGTCTGCCGTTCGCTATCGTGTTGATGAAGCCGGAGTTAGATCAATGGAAACCAGGCGAACATAACGGTACGTTCCGTGGTAACAATCCTGCCTTTATTACTGCTAAAGCGGCGCTGGATAACTATTGGAAAGACGACACTTTTGCTAAAGAAGTACAGGCAAAAGGGGACTACATCGCCAAACGCGTTGACAAGATTGTTGAGCTATACGGTGAGGGTAACTTTAACTCGCATGGTCGTGGCATGTTCCGAGGAATTAATTGCGTTAGTGGTGAACTTGCAGGAAAAATCACGCATAACGCTTTCCAGAAAGGTTTGATCATTGAGACAAGCGGTACCGATGATCATGTGGTCAAATTTTTATGTCCACTCACCATCACACAAGAAAACCTGGAAAAGGGTATCGATATTCTTGAGCAATCTATCAAAGAAGTTTGTGCCAAGGCTGACAATATCCCAGAAGAAAAAGATTACTTCGAAGGTGATTACTCAGTCAGTGAAGAAGTCGAGAAAATGTCTCGTCAGTCTTAATTGCTTATAAGAAAACGGGTGGTTCGCCACCCGTTTCTATTCCAAATAATAATCAAATAAGAGGAAATGAAATGCTTGTTAGACAACTTCAGGAAGCAGAAAAAACAGACCGTAAAATTGTGGATCCTAATGGTAATTGGGACAGCACCCGTCTGTTATTAAAAGATGACAATATGGGATTCTCTTTCCATATCACCACCATCTATGAAGGTGCTGATTTCAGAATGCATTATCAGAATCATCTGGAGTCTGTGTATTGCATCAGTGGTGAAGGTGAAGTTGAAACATTGGATGATGGGAAAAAATATGCCATCACACCAGGTACCTTATATAACCTCGATAAACACGATAAACATATGCTACGTGCGTTTAAAGAGATGAAGCTGGCATGTGTGTTTAACCCACCACTTCATGGCACGGAAGTTCATAACAAAGATGGTGCTTATGAACTAGAAGCAGACACCATTAGTGACTAATTTGCTCAGGCATCGATCAGAACGTGATCGATGCCTTACCTCGGGCTATAACAGTTAATAAACATCTTGTTCACTGCCTGCTTTGACAGTGAACAAGATAGCTAATCCAAAAAGGATGAAATAGAGAGAATACAATGAGTTTTCATACGGTAGAAAAAATCGGCGGCACTTCTATGAGCGACTATGTTGCGGTGCGCGATAACATTATTCTGAAACCGGTTCATCACGACTCGCTCTACAATCGTATATTTGTTGTTTCAGCTTATGGCGGTATTACCGACTTGTTGCTGGAGCATAAAAAAACCGGGCAACCCGGTGTGTTCGGTTTATTTGCAAACGGAATACATGATGATAGCTGGAAACAAGCTTTAGCAGATTTAAAGCAAAAGATTTTCACTATCAATGAAAGTTTTTATAAAAAACCTGACAATCTTGAACGTGCTAATCAGTTCATAGGTGAACGTCTTGATGATGCTGAACGCTGTTTGGCTGATCTACAAAGACTTTGCCAGCATGGCCACTTTGAGCTGGATATGCATCTTGAAACCGTGAGGGAAATGCTCGCCAGTATTGGTGAAGCTCACAGTGCATGGAACATGACGCAGTTGCTTCAGCGTGATGGTATTGATGCTATTTTTGTTGATTTAACCGGCTGGCAAACAGACAAGCACTTACCTTTAGACGAACGTATCAAAATCGCTTTTCAGGATATCGACCTCAAAAAGCAATTGCCTATCGTCACCGGTTATGCACATAGCGATGATGGTCTAATGTCAACATTTGACCGTGGTTACAGTGAAATGAGCTTCAGTCGTATTGCTGTTCTAACCAACGCTAGTGAAGCCATCATTCACAAAGAATTTCATCTCAGCAGTGCTGATCCCCGATTAGTGGGTGAAGATAATGCCGTACCTATTGGCCGAACAAATTACGATGTTGCGGATCAATTAGCTAATCTAGGTATGGAAGCCATTCATCCTAAGGCGGCTAAAGGCTTACGCAGAAATGAGATTGCTCTACGTGTACGCAATACTTTTGAACCTGAACATGCCGGCACATTAATTACGGGTGACTATATCAGTGCAACCCCCTGTGTTGAGATCATTGCCGGTTGCAAAGGGGTCTATGCGTTTGAACTCTTTGATCAAGATATGGCGGGTAATATTGACGTTTATGATCGTGAAATTCTGACGATGATAGACAGATTTAAAGCACATATCATCTCTAAAGATATCAACGCCAACACAATTACCCACTATCTCTCTGCCAATCTCAAAACAATAAAACGTATCCGTAATGCCTTACAAGAACGTTTTGTTGATGCTGAAATTAATCAACAAAAAGTGGCGATTGTGTCTGCCATCGGCAGTGATATGAAGATCCCAGGTATTTTGGCAAAAACCGTTGGTGCACTTGCAAAAGAAAACATCAGTGTTTTAGCCATGCATCAGTCCATGCGTCAGGTTGATATGCAGTTTATTATCAATGAAGATGACTATGACGATGCCATCAAGAGCCTGCACAGTGTGCTGGTAGAAATTCACGATCACGGAAGGGCCATATGTCTCGCTTCTTAACGATTAGTTTTTTTATTGCTCTGTTGTTACCTGTTCATCTGTTTGCGGCTGAGCAGGTTCCTTCTGAACAGCAGATGCGAGAGTCAGTTGATAACCTAAAAGAACCGTTATATACCCCGTTTATAGAACGCTATGTGCTGGATGAGCTAAAACAACTACGCACAGATATGGCTGCTCAGCGGGCAGAAATGATTCAAATGACCGTTGATAAAGAACTGTCAGCCGCGGACAGGGCTGTTGGGTATGCGACCGATACGGTGACCTATTTTTTCTATCTTATTGCTGCAGCCTCATCAGTTTTAGTGCTGGTGGGCTGGTCATCTATTCGTGAAATTAAAGAGCGTGTTCATACACTGGCAGACCAAGAAATCAACAGTCTGATTAATGAGTATGAAAAACGTCTTCATGCTATTGAGCAGCAACTTAGTAAAGAAACACAACAGATCGAAGAAAATCGCGAGAAGATTGAGCACACACAAGAAGTGCAGTCGTTGTGGTTAAGAGCAGGACAGGAAACCAGTCCAAGTAACAAAATTGCGGTATATGACCAGATCATGGCGATAAGACCCTATGATGTTGAAGCCTTAACGTATAAAGCGGATGCTGTACTGGAGCTTGATGAACCACAGTGGGCGTCCAATCTCTGTCATCAGGCCTTGGAGTCTGATCCGGAAAATGGCCATGCCTTTTATCAGTTGGCGTGTGCCAATACCGCCATGAATCAGTTTGATGAGGCTATTCGTTATCTGAAACAAGCTATTCAGTGCAGTGATACCTATCGTGAACAGTGCAAAGATGATCCGGCGCTTGAGCCGTTGAAGTCACATCCAGAACTGGAAGTATTACTAAAAAATACAGTTGAAAGTTAAGCCTCCTAGCGCGGTGGTTTTTGCAAAAGGAGGATGACATGATTTGGAGTTTTTTAGGATTTCTTGCCATTTTTGTGGCTATTGGTGTGAGTTCTGTTTTTTTCAGTCGTGGCACCAAGAAAGATTATTACCTGGCCAGTAGTGACATTCCTCCTAGTCTTGTTGGTTTATCTGCCGTAGCCACAAATAATAGTGGTTATATGTTTATTGGCGTGATTGGTTATACATACGCCACAGGTCTCGCTTCCATCTGGATTATGATTGGCTGGATTTTAGGCGATCTGATCGCATCTACTTTTGTTCATTCCCGTCTGCGTCGTGCCACCAGTGACAGTGCTGAACCGAGTTATGCCGGTGTATTAAGTAACTGGTATGGACAGAATGATATTGTCCTGCAGCGACTCATTGCGTTGATTTCTCTGGTGTTATTGTTAGCTTATGCTGGTGCTCAACTGGTTGCTGGCAGTAAAGCTTTGCACGTTTTATTTGGCTGGCCTAGCTACACCGGCGCGATTATCGGCGCCATTATGGTGACCTTATACTGTTTTGCTGGCGGAATAAGGGCGTCTATCTGGACGGATGCTGCTCAATCGGTGGTGATGATTGTGGCGATGAGTTTGATGTTGTTCATTGCAGTAACCACATTGGGTGGACCTTCAGCCGCGATCGTTGAAATGGATAAGGTCGATGGTTTTCTAAATTTGTTCCCTCAGGATTTAGTGATTCCCGGTTTAACGGGTGGTGTCTTATTTGCCCTGAGTTGGATGTTTGCTGGCTTTTCAGTCATTGGTCAGCCGCATGTGATGATTCGTTTTATGGCTTTGAGTCATGGCAATAAAATGATGAGAGCACGTTTATGGTATTACTTATGGTTTACAGCATTTTATTGTCTTGCTACCGGGGTAGGTATGTTATCTCGTGTTTATCTTGGCGATGCAGGTTCTTTTGATGCCGAGTTGGCTTTACCCAGGATGGCTATGGAATTATTGCCTCCCGCTCTAGTTGGTTTGGTGCTTGCTGGTGTGTTTGCTGCGACAATGTCGACCGCTGATTCACTTGTTTTAAATTGTTCGGCAGCAGTAACCCATGATTTATTGCCACATAACATAGAAAATACCTTGATTCTGAAGTTGAGCACGATTGGGATTGTCACGGTTGCCTTGCTGTGGGCATTAACCAGTTCAGAGAGTGTATTCAGTCTGGTCATTTTTGCCTGGTCTGGTCTGGCGAGTGCATTTGCTCCCTTGCTTATTACTCTATGTATGGGGTTCAGACCGAGTCAACGACTGAGCATTATTGCCATGTTAATTGGTTTGTCTGTGGCTTTATTATGGCGCTATTTTGGTTTGCACAATGCTGTTTACGAAGGCCTGCCGGGCATCATGAGTGGTTTGCTGATATTGGCTGCTGGACTTGTCTGGAAAAAAAAGACAGAGGGGGCGACACATAGAGTCGTTTCTGATTCTTCATCTTAGTCAGGTTGATTTGATATGGGCGCAAGCAAGTCCTCTTTCAGATCTGTATCAAAAGGGTCAGCACCAAACCATATCTGATAGTAGGATTCTGCCAGTGTGGATGACGGACTATGGGCGAGTTGGCGGCCGTTTTTAAATAAATACAAACCGTCTTGTGTTTGTCTTATATCGTAACTATCACCTGCATTAACATCTTCATAAGCAGCATTAAACTGTTGTAACTCTGTCTCAATATTTCTATATTCAGCTGCTGTTAGATTACGCTTCAGTAGCGTTTCCGATGCCTCAATAAAATCACTGCTTTTAATGCTACGGTGATAAAGAAAAGAGAGTTGTTTCTCGCCACGAATTTCAGGCAGTTTACTGCAATCAGGACGATATATGGCGGCATCAGCGACATCGATAAATGCCATCACACTAATCGCGGTTTCATGACATTTTTGTAACGATGGCGATGTGTCTACCACTGAATCAGGAAAGATATTGTTTGCCGATGTCACGCTGGAGAAAAGTATTGCCATAATCATGGGGAATAGTTTGAGCATCATCAGTTTGCTTTCCTGCTCTATAGAAATGAAACAAGCCTGCATTACAATCTTCACACTGTGAATTTAAGGTGAAACCGCACCAGTACTTGTTTCACATCAAATTCACAGATTGCTCAATACGCTATTTCCATGTTTGAAGGACTGATATGAAATCGCTCAGATACTGGTTTGATAGTAAATACGACAAGGTCAATGCCTCGGTCGATAACACGATTGATTGGTTTAGAATCATACCGTTTATCGCACTGCATTTAGCCTGTCTCGCTGTTTTTTGGGTGGGCGTATCACCTGTTGCTCTGATAACCGCTGCCTTGTTGTATTTCATCAGAATGTTTGCCATCACCGCTTTTTATCACCGTTATTTTGCTCACAAGTCATTTAAAACAAGTAGGCCGGTGCAGTTTATCTTTGCGGCGATTGGTGCTTGTTCAACACAACGTGGTCCCATCTGGTGGGCTGCCCATCATCGTCAACATCATCGCCATGCTGATACCGCATCGGATCCGCATTCACCGAATGATGGTTTTTTATGGAGTCATCTCGGCTGGTTTCTGACAAAGCGTTACTTTCAGGCGGACTATCGCCTTGTGAAAGATTTGACGCGTTATCCTGAGTTACGCTGGCTCGACAGGTTTGATATTGCGATGCCAGTCATACTGGCGATAGCCTTATTTGGCTTTGGTGAATGGTTAAACTGGAGCAAACCTGAGTGGCAGACCAATGGCTGGCAGATGCTGGTGTGGGGCTATTTCATTTCAACCGTTGTGCTGCTTCATGCAACTTTACTCATCAATTCTCTGGCCCATAAATGGGGTAAACGCCGCTATAACACCGAGGATGGTAGCCGAAACAATTTTTGGCTGGCGTTATTAACACTGGGGGAAGGCTGGCATAACAATCATCATTATCATGCGTCATCGGCCAGACAAGGCTTTTATTGGTGGGAAATTGATATCAGCTTCTATTTACTTGTTTTAATGAAAAAACTGGGGCTGATATGGGATATGCGAACCATTTCAGCTGAAAAGCGTGATCACCGAGCTGGTATACGGGTGATTAAATGAAAATTGCGATTGTTGGTGGCGGGATTTCTGGGGTAACAGCCGCATGGTATTTATCTAAACAGCATGAAGTTAGCTTGTTTGAAGCTAATGATTACATTGGCGGACACACCGATACCCATCAAATTGATATCGACGGTAACACGTGGTCCGTAGACACTGGCTTTATTGTTTTTAATGAATACAACTACCCCAATTTCAGCCAGTTATTACGTGAGTTGGAAGTGGATGCCTTTGACACTGAAATGAGCTTCAGTGTGCATAATGCTGATACCGGCTTGCACTACAATGCTACCAATCTCAATAAATTATTCTGTCAGCGTAAAAACCTCGTCAACCCCAACTTTTATCGCATGATTAGGGATATTGTGAGATTTTATAAACAATCTCCCGATATTCTTAAACAGCCGAATAATACTCAAACGGTTGGCGAGTATTTGAAAAAACATCATTACAGTGATGTTTTTATTCATGACCATCTGATTCCTATGGCCTGTGCATTGTGGTCCGGGCCTTCTGTCAGTCTGCTGGAAATGCCAGTACGGTACCTGATTGCCTTTATGGCTAACCATAAGATGTTATCGCTGACCAGACGACCACAGTGGCGTGTTGTTGATGGTGGCTCAAATCAGTATATAAACCAATTTATTAAAAGGTTTTCTGGGCAGATTCATCACAGTTCAGCCGTTGAAAAAATTCAGCGTATCGATAACGGTGTGATAGTGACAGTCAATGGTCAAGAACAGTCATTTGATGCTGTTGTATTAGCTTGCCACTCCGATCAGGCCTTATCAATTCTGGCCGACTCCAGTTATGACGAGGCCACCGTCTTGGGCAATATCGACTATCAGAAAAACCATATGCAATTGCATACAGATGAGTCAGTGTTGCCGCCTAACAAAGCGGCCTGGGCAAGCTGGAATGTATATGTGAGCCCGGCGCTACAAGAGAAGTGCACGGTTTCTTATCACATGAATACCCTGCAAAAATTAGAGGCTCCCGTGGAGTTTGTTGTATCTCTCAACTCTGCAGAGCGTGTTGATCCTGAAAAAGTATTGGTGGAGCGCCATTACGCTCATCCGGTGTATAACGAAAAAACCATGGCTGCACAGCAACGCTGGGCTGATATTTCTGGCCAGCGCCAAACCTACTTTTGTGGCGCTTATTGGGGATGGGGATTCCATGAAGATGGGGTTCGCAGTGCTCTAAACGTTGTGCAGCAAATTAACGGGAAGGCTGAATAAGATGTTTTCCACAGCATTAATGAAAGGAGAAGTCAGTCACACCCGTGTCAGCCCGAAATTTCATCAATTTCGCTACCCCATCGCTATGTTAATGCTCGATGTTGATGAGATTGCTTCCACCTTTGAGGAAAATCGCTGGTGGTCTGTTGAGCGGTTTAATCTAATCAGCTTTAAGCGTAAAGATTATCTTGGCAGGCATTCCGGTGATTTAAAAACTACCGTTGAGTCATTCATTTTTAAACGTACCGGCGAACAATTCTCGGGCAAGGTTTATCTGCTGACACACCCCCGTTATCTCGGTTTTGTCTTTAATCCGGTGAGTTTTTACTTTTGTGTTAATCATCAGGGACAGCTGGAATATGTACTCGCTGATATCAATAACACACCATGGGATGAACGTTATTGTTATGTTTTAAAAGCGGAGAAAAATACGCATTCACAGTCGGTCATTTCTGTATTTGATAAACAATTCCATATCTCGCCTTTTATGCCGATGGATATTCAATATGAATGGCGTTTTTACTGGCGTGACGATGCGTTGAGTATCGATATGCATTTGTTTCGACACAATGAAAAACAGTTCACAGCCGACATGACCCTAAAAGCCGAGGCTCTCAGCCAAAAGGCCATGTCACGCTTACCATTAGATTTTCCGATGCAGACCGTCAAAATAGTCTGGCGAATCTACTGGCATGCGCTAAAACTCTGGTTACGCAGAGTACCTTTTTATAGTCATCCACACACATCATCAGAAAATCATCGCGATCGAGATAAAGCCTCTTTGAAGGATAAATCATGACACCACCAATTCATGCAAACCGACAAAATTCTTTGAGAATCAGCCCATTTCATCGTCTCTGTATGCATCTTCTTTGTAAGCAGCTAGCACGTTTTGAAGAAGGATTTTTAGTGATTGAAATGGCTGACCTAAGACTTGAGTTTGGTGACCCAACGGCTGAATTAAAAAGTCATATTTTTGTTAAACATCCGCATTTTTTTGAAGCAGCGGTATTAGGCGGCTCAGTCGGTGTAGCTGAATCTTACATGGATGCCGAATGGCAAACGGATGATTTAACCCGACTAATACGCTTATTTGTCAGAAACCGACATCTGGTGGATGGCATGGAGCAGGGAATAGCCAGACTGGCAGGTTTATTAATGCAAGGCGTGCACTGGCTGAGAAAAAATACTCGTGCTGGCAGCCGCAAAAATATTGCCGCCCATTACGATCTGGGTAACGACCTGTTTGAGTTATTCCTGGATCGTGAGCATATGATGTATTCGTCTGCACTTTATTACGATTCAGCTGAGAGTTTAGAGCAGGCACAAAGTAATAAACTCGCGCGCTTGTGCGATAAGCTGGATTTACAACCTGACGATCATTTATTGGAAATTGGCACAGGCTGGGGCGGATGTGCTGTTTATGCCGCCCTTCATTATGGTTGTCGGGTAACCACCACAACTATTTCTCAGCAACAATACGACTACGCGATTCGTCGTGTGCGTGAATATAACCTGCAAGACAAAGTCACCGTATTACTGGAAGACTATCGGGACTTAGAGGGGCAGTACGACAAGCTTATCTCGATAGAAATGGTTGAGGCTGTAGGCCATCATTTTATTGATGAATTTTTTCAGCGTTGTAGTGATTTGTTAAAAGCCGACGGTATCGCCGTTATACAGGCAATTACACTGGAAGACCACCGTTATCAGCAGGCTGTTAAGTCGGTCGATTTTATTAAGCGATTTATCTTCCCCGGTAGTTTTATTCCTTGTGTCAGTGTCTTGGTGAATTCAGCAGCAAAAGCGGAAATGAAACTCAGCAATTTGGAAGATATCGGTACAAGTTATGCCAAAACTCTGCAGATATGGCGTGAACGTTTCTTCGATAAACTCGATGAAGTCAAGGTGATGGGGTACGACGATCGCTTTATAAGAATGTGGGAGTTTTATCTTTGTTACTGCGAAGGTGGTTTTATTGAACGCAGCATCAGTGATGTTCATTTAGTTTTCAGTAAACCAGGAAACCGACAGCCATCGTGGATTCCCGGACGTGGCTAATATCTTTAACTTTATTGCTTTTCAGTTGGTCTGGTTTATCAGTATCTTCTCTGCCGCTGCTGAGAGCAGCCGTTATGCGCTGATAGCAACCGCCCTATTTATTATTATCCAGCTCTGGCTGAGTCCATGGAAAAAAACGGATATCAAGCTGATTTTATTGGGGTTGATAGCAGGGATGCTGTTAGACAGTATCTGGCTGAATACGATGCTAATGAACTATGCCGATAAAACCTTTGTTTATCTGGCTCCTTGGTGGATTGGCTGTTTATGGATCAACTTTATGTTGACCTTGAATCATTCGCTGAGCTGGCTGCAACACAAGCCTGCTTTATTAGCATTATTGTGCATTGTCGCAGCTCCTTTATCTTACTATGCTGGCAGTGAAGCTGGTGCCGTCAGGCTCAATACGCCATTTCTGGCATTAGCTCTGGTATCGATAAGCTGGGCTATCTGGATTCCTGTTCTAATGCGTTTTGCAAATCATTGGCGAGAAAGAGAGGAGGCAGAACAACATGCTTGAGCTGAGTCTTTTAATCGCCAGCATCACCATGCTGATAGGCTGGATTTATGAAGGGAAAACCAATAATGCCGGTGTGGTGGATGTGCTCTGGTCGGCACTGATGGTGTGTTTGCCCATTATGTATGCCTGGCAGATGGACGGTGACATTGTATTAAGAATTGCCAGTGCAGCATTAATGAGCCTTTGGTATTTACGCTTATTTGTTCATCTTTCAGCACGTGTTTTTTCAGAACCTGAAGATGGTCGTTATCGCTATCTTCGCGACTATTGGGGGGATAAAACCCACCGCAATCATTTTTTCTTTTTCCAGTTCCAGGCCGTATTAGCATGGGGATTTACCTTACCGATTTGGTGGCTGGCACAGGTTGAGACGTTTCAAATCATTTGGCTTGTGCTTGCCTTTATTTTGGCCATTGGTGCCTGGGTAGGCGTATATATCGCTGATAAACAACTGGCCGAGTTCAGACAAAACCCGGCTAATAAAGGCAAGGTTTGCCAACAAGGTTTGTGGTTTTATTCTCGTCATCCCAATTATTTTTTTGAATGGTGTCACTGGTTCAGTTACCCGGTTATAGCCATCGGCATGGCTGGTGGTGAGTGGTTATGGCTGATGCCTGTCGTGATGTTTGCCTTTTTGTATTTCATTACCGGCATTCCCTATACCGAACAACAAGCTATCAGAAGTCGCGGTGAGGCTTACCGTCAGTATCAACAAACAACCAGTGCATTTATCCCTTGGAGAAAGAAAAATGGGCATGATTGATTTGGCAGAAAAAAAGTGGTTTCCGGATAGCCTGATTCGCATAGGGATACGGCAATTATTGAAACAGCGCTTAAAAGATGAATCTGCCTTTGAACCGGATAAACTCAGTCAGCGTAAACAACACTGTATTGAACAATTAAAACGAAGCCCAATAGCGATTGAAACACAGGCGGCCAATGAACAACACTACGAAGTGCCGGCCGAGTTTTATAAAGAAGTGCTGGGTAAACGCTTTAAGTACAGCGGTTGTTATTGGACCAACAGTTGTCTGACGCTCGATGATGCCGAAGAAGCGATGCTGGATATTTACCTGCAGCGAGCCGAGCTCAAGAATGGACAGCAGATCCTTGAACTGGGCTGTGGCTGGGGATCGTTAACAATTTATATGGCAGAAAAGCTGCCGTTTGCCAAAATTACTGCTGTGTCTAATTCTCACTCACAAAGAAAATATATCGAAAAACAATTACACGAGCGGGGACTAAGTAATGTTCAGGTAATCACCTGTGATGTCAATGAGCTGGAACTGGACCAGCAATACGATCGAGTAGTGTCGGTGGAGATGTTCGAACACATGCGTAATTATCAGCGCTTATTCGATAAGATTGCTCATTGGCTAAAACCGCAAGGTAAGTTATTTGTTCATATTTTCTGTCATCGAGAAGTGGTTTATCCCTTTGAAACGGAAGGGGATGATAATTGGATGGGACGCTATTTTTTTACCGGTGGTTTAATGCCATCTGCTGATACCTTATTGTATTTCCAGTCTGAACTGTCCATAGAGCAGCAGTGGTTGATCAATGGCAGTCACTATCAGAAAACAGCCGAGGCCTGGCTGGAAAATACCGATAAAAATGAGGCCAATGTGTTACGTTTATTCCAGCAAGTCTATGGGGATGAGGCTGATACCTGGTTACAGCGCTGGCGTTTGTTTTTTATGGCATGTGCCGAATTATTTGGCTTTGATAATGGTAATCAGTGGTTAGTGGGGCATTATCTTTTTGTGAAAAATGAGTAACTGATGGCGAAAAATAAAACCACCCTTCATGCCAAGTTAATCAAAGTCTTCCTGATACAGGTTGCATTAATCAGTCTGGTGACCGTCGGCGGCATCTATGCTGCCAAAGTGATGGTGGAAGGGATGTTGGTTCGCAAAGCCTTAGAGGGCGAAGCTCAGCACTTTTGGGAAATGCGAGAGCAAAACCCCAATTTCTCTCCACCCGATACCATGAATTTAAAGGCTTACCTGAGCACGAATGGCGATTATTCCTCTTTACCTAAAGATTTGATTCACCTGTCACCAGGTTATCAGCGCACAAAAGTGAATCAGGAAACACCAATTGTTTATATAGAAGATAAAGGTAATCAGCGACTTTATCTTATTTTTGATGAAGTGAAAGTCTCTCGTCTGGCCTTATTGTTTGGCATATTGCCGCTGGCGGGGGTCTTAGTCGTGTTATATATCCTGGCATGGATAGCTTATCGTCAATCCCATAAAGCCGTATCCCCAATAGTGAAGTTAGCTAAGTCAGTGAGACAAGCCGAAATCAGATATGGCAGTCTCCCTGATTTTGATTTGCAGGAATTGCGTGATATTCCTGATGATGAAGTGTCGAGTTTAGTGGGAGCGCTGGATCAATTTACTCAGCGCCTTGAACTGTTTATTGATAGGGAACGTCATTTTACCCGTGATGCCAGTCATGAATTGAGGACACCGATTGCTGTTATCCGAAGTGCGATGGAATTACTCGAACGTCGCTATGATGTCGCTAATGATAAAACGATGCGACGGGTATATCGTACTTTATATGATATGGAATCGTTGATTGAAACCTTACTAATCCTGGCCAGAGAAGAAAAGGCGGTACTGCCGGTTCAGGATGTTGATATTAACTCGATGGCATTGAAACAGCTGGATACGCTTGAGTCTTTATTCAAAGATAAAGCGGTGAGTGTCAGCGTTGATGAACAAGCGAAATTAGTCGTGAAGGCACCTGAATCGGTTGTTTCTATTTTGATGAGTAACTTACTGCGTAATGCCTTTAATTACACTCCCCAAGGAAATATAGTGATAAAAATCTGGGAGCAAGGTTTTTCGATCACCGATAGTGGTGTCGGCATGAGTGAACAACAAGTCAAAAATGTGTTTGAGCCTTTTTATCGGGGAGAGGGGAATAATAACGAGAAGGGCTATGGTTTGGGGATGACCATCGTAAAACGCTTGTGTAATCGCTATGACTGGCATCTTCGCGTTACCAGTGAATTAGGCAAAGGCACGGAAGTGAGTGTGCATTTCCCTAAATCACAGATAGAAATCTAGTCTTTACAAGTCTTTTTCTTCACATAGCTTATAACCCACACCAGGAATGGTGTGCAGCAAATGCTGCTGATACGGTTTATCAATCAGTTTTCTGAGATTATAGAGGTGGCTACGTAATGTATCGCTATCCGGTGTGTCCTCACCCCAGATTTCGGTTTCCAGCTTTTCGCGGGTGACCAGCTTGGGTGACTCACGCATCAGAATTTTTAGAATCTGCAGCATGATCGGCGAGAGCCGAATTGTTTCACCTTCACGAGTAACGCGCATGGTTTTCGGATCAAACACCATATCAGCAATCTGTAATGATTTTGTATCCATCTCACCCCGATGGCGGCGGATATGCGAGATCAATCTTGCTTCCAGCTCTTTCATCTCAAATGGTTTGATTAAATAGTCATCAGCGCCGTATTCAAAGCCACTCAACTTATCATCCAGTGTATCTCTGGCTGTCAGCATGACTATGGGCATATCCAACTGTAGCTCACCGCGTATACGTTCACAGACTTCAAATCCATCGATGCCCGGCATCATCACATCCAACACAACAGCATCATAGTGGTTCTGGCTGCATAGCTTTAATGCGGTCAAACCATCAGCGGCAAAATCGACCGTCATGCCGCCTTCCTCTAAAAAGTCCCCGACATTCGCCGCAAGATCCTGATGATCTTCGACAATGAGTACGGTGGCTGGGTTAATCTTCATCTCTTCGTCCTTACTATTTATCGGGTGCAGCGTAAGCATAACGTATTGATGTATGCGGTTTGTGAAAAAGTCATTATTTTGTTTAGGAATAATCTAAAAATACAATTGACTCATTAAATAACAATCATTATCATTAACATCCAAGACTTAAAGAATAGGCACTACAATGATTGTATGTATCTGTAACAATGTGAACTCAGACACCATTACCGAGGCGATGGAGTCCGGTGCAAACACGCTGCATCATATTCGTGAACAGACGGGTGCATCTGCATGTTGTGGTAAATGCCAATTTAAAGTCAACCGTATGTTGAATGACTTCGAACAGACTGATGTTATGGCTTCAGCTTGTTCAGGCGAAGGCTAATCTCCCCGCAATCTGTTTTTAACTCATTTTAATCCTTAGCGATTCTTATTATTACCATCAGTCCAATCTGTAACAGTTAGCTGTTTCCAGCAAGGCCAAGTTCTTTCTACTCATCTAAGCTAAGTTGATAAACACTAAGGTGTTTTTGATTTTTATCCCGAAAAATCTCACTTAACGGATTTCGTCTACTGCGACGGATATATTTCAATCTAGATGATAATAATTCCGATTTTATTTTTAAAACAGTCGTTTAGCTTTGACATTTGAAAAAGACAAACGATAATCATGGCAACTTTATACAAAAATGAGGGGTTGTTATGAAAGGCGATAAAAAAGTTATCGAATATTTAAATAAAGTATTAGGAAATGAACTGGTAGCCATTAACCAATATTTTCTTCATGCCAAAATGTATAAAGATTGGGGCTTACATAATCTATACGAACATGAATATCATGAGTCGATAGATGAAATGAAACACGCTGACAAATTAACCGAGCGTGTTTTATTTTTGGAAGGTCTACCTAACCTGCAAGATCTTGGTGCACTGCGTATCGGTGAAAACACAAAAGAAATGTTGGAAAGTGATTTAGCTTTGGAATTAGACGCTATTCCGGATCTACAGGAAGCGATTAAATATTGTGAGTCAGTGGGTGACTACGTTACCCGTGATTTATTCCAGGATATTTTAAATTCAGAAGAAGAGCATGTTGACTGGTTAGAAACACAGCTTGGTCTGATTGAGAAAATGGGTCTACAAAACTATCATCAAGCACAAATTGTTAAAGAAGCAGAATAATAACTAACGCATTATCCAATTACATAAACCCGAACATGACAAAGTCTGTTCGGGTTTTTTTATATTGGCATACGTAATTACACGGATTGTAATTTATCCTGTAACTAGGTAACTTACCGATTATTGTAGATTCTTCAATTTATTCACGCTCATTCTCTGGAGGTCGGGAAAAGCATGACTAGGTTTAAGCAGTATGATAAAAGTGATGATGCCATCATCTCTTCCCCTCCAAGCCGGGCTTCTTTAACTCCACCTGCCGTTCTACGTGATTTAGCCAAACAGTGTGATGTACGTTTTAATGGCAATGAACCCTGGGACATTCAGGTTCATCATCGTGATGTTTACTCCCAGATATTAACCAAAGGCTCATTAGGCTTTGGTGAAAGTTACATGGATGGCCTTTGGGACTGTGAACGCCTGGATGAGCTTTTTTATCGAATCATGCGAGCCAATATTGAAGAACACCTGGTCGGTGTGGGCAAATTTGCATTAATTTTTCAAAGTCTCCGTCATCGTTTTTTTAATTTGCAAACCGTCAAGCGCGCTTATCAGGTCGGTGAGCAGCATTATGATATTGGCAATGATGTGTTTGAAGCCATGCTGGATCCGACGATGAGTTATTCATGTGGTTTCTGGCAAAAGGCCGATACACTGGAACAAGCCCAGGTTGATAAGCTCGACATGATCTGTAAAAAACTGCAGCTCAAACCTGGCGAGAAACTACTTGAAATAGGCTGTGGCTGGGGTGGCTTAGCCAGACATGCAGCAAAAAATTATGGTGTTGAAGTGTTAGGAATCACCATATCTCAAGAGCAGCAAAAATTAGCTCAACAACGTTGCCAAGGCTTACCTGTAGAAATTCGTCTGACTGACTATCGCGACTTAGATGGCCAGTTTGACAAGATTGTTTCAGTGGGGATGTTTGAGCATGTGGGTGAAAAAAATTACCCCATTTATTTCGACACCGTAAATCGTTTACTCAAAGACGATGGTTTGTTTCTTCTGCATACAATCGGGATATACAAAACCATCCACCGTGTGGACCCCTGGATTGATAAATATATTTTCAGAAATGGAAAACTGCCTTCAGCTGAGCAGATAGCAGGGGTTTTAAACAAACGTATGGTGATAGAAGATTGGCATAACTTTGGGCAAGACTATGCGCTGACACTTCTTGCCTGGTGGGACAGGTTTGAGGAAGCCTGGCCAGAGCTGTCACAAAAATACAGCCAGCGTTTCTACCGTATGTGGAAATATTACCTGATGAGCTGCGCCGGATTCTTCAAGTCACGCCAGGGTCAGCTATGGCAAATTGTTTTGACCAAGCGTGACCGTTTAGAAACGTATCGATCTATTCGCTAGTTATTCATGAAGCAGCACATTGAGTTGATCGACCACCTCTGCCCAGTCTGAGTCTTCTGATAAACACTCCTGAATGAATGCCTTTTGTGAGGCTGTCCAGAACTCAGCTTGTTCGATAGGCTGTTCTGGCTCTAGCTTATGCTGTTTTATGAACTCATCCATAGCTGCAGAACTATTATCCAAACCCAACTGAAGAAATAAATTTTCCAGTGAATGCAAACTTGTATCCATGGTAATACCTCTTGTTTTCAAAAGTCTTAATTGTCTTTCATATTAGTACAATAGCTAGTGCCTGGCTTTCAAATTTATAACTAATTTTACTTATTGCCCCAATCTAAGCGTAAAATCAAAAAAAAGCTTAAATTAGTGTAAACTATTGCACACAACTTAATATGGTGTGATTGTTATGGAAAAAAGATTGTTTACCACTACTCAACTTGCCAGCTTACTTGGTGTTACCGCCAGAACCATACAGCTATGGGCAAATAACGGCTTAATTAATGTTGTAAAAACACTGGGCGGCCATAGACGAATCTCTGAAGATGAAGTGATTCGACTCGCTGAGAAATTAGGGAAACCGATTCCTGAAGAGCTAAAAATATCTAAAAACTCGACGATCAATCTGAACGCTGAGCTGACAGTTTTACTTGTTGATAAAGACCGTGACTTATCTAAATTATATGAATCCCAGTTGCTGCAGTGGCAGGAAGGCTTACCGACCAATATCCACATAACAGATTGTGGCTTAGATGCGTTGATTATGTCTGGTCTTCATAAACCAAACCTCATTATGGTTGATTGGGATATGGATGATATCGATGTGATAAATATGGCTCGTGCTATCAGAAAGAACAACGAAACCCAGCATGCCAAAATTATTATCATGACCCAACACGATAAAGCGGCTTTAATGAAAAAGCTGACCCTGCCAGACAATGTGATTTTAGAAGAAAAGCCGGTATCTTTCGCCTTGATAAAACGTTTACTTGAAAAACAGACTGGATAAACGGCTAGCTGTGAATTTAAAGTGGTAGGGGAGAGGCTGTTTTATCTATGCCTTTGGTGAAGCTGAGCAAGTTATCTGCTATTCAGGGTAAGCCGTTAGATCTTATCTTTTGTTATTTGCAGAGCTCAAACAAAGATAATTGGTCGATTCATAAAACAGTCATAATTGAATGCTATATTTTCTGAATCGCGGGTATCAGTTACACCTCTCTCTTACTCTCCTCGGCTTCAATTGTTGCTTTTTAGATGCCCGCTTTTTTTCTATGGCAAGCCCCACTTAACAAAACATTACACCCCTGATGTCATCCAAAGTGGGCGTTTGCCGCCCCAAGTTTTATCCAGCGATTAAGCTATACAGAGCAAGGCTTTTACCATGATTGCAAAACGGATAAATGTATTAGCAATTAACAAACAGTAAAATTTGTTAAAACAATCCAGAAAAAGTTTCTTGGATGTTAGTGCAGGCATGAATTTCTAAAATAATCGAAAGCCGACAGACATGACTATATAATCATGTTCTTGTTAAGCTATTGAGAAATATATAGATTTATGAGAGCTAGATATTAGGTTGGTACCGAGGGTGGGAATCGAACCCACACTGAGTTTCCCCAACCGGATTTTGAATCCGGCGCGTCTACCAGTTCCGCCACCCCGGCAACCTAAGCGCGAAATTATAACGTCTACCCCGGTGGATGGGAAGACCGATTTTCATTTGTTACCGACGCTAAAATCTAACTGGTTGATAGTAATAGCTAAAGGTACATTTATTCCACACAAATCATGGTGATTTGTATTAATTAAATGCTGTTTTCATAGACATTTTGCTATGATCGCGCCATGAAAACGAGTGACTTCCAATTTGATTTGCCCGAAGAGCTGATCGCCCAATATCCTTCTGAAAACCGAACGTCCAGTCGATTATTGTTTTTGGATGGGAATAATGGACAGCGTCAGGATTTACAATTTACCGATCTTTTATCTCTGCTGAACCCGACTGATTTATTGGTATTTAATAACACCAAAGTCATCCCTGCACGACTGTTTGGCGTGAAGGATAGTGGTGGCAAAGTGGAAGTATTAATTGAACGTGTACTTGATGAAAGTCGGGTGTTAGCCCATATAAGAAGTAGTAAATCGCCTACTGCAGGCCGTCATTTACAACTGGAGGGCACCCTTGATGTAGAAGTGTTGGTCCGTCACGATGCCTTATTTGAACTTAAGTTTCACGGTATTGAGTCTGTTATTGATGCATTAGAAGCGTATGGACGACTGCCGTTACCGCCTTATATTGAAAGGGAAGTTGATAAGGAAGATTTAGACCGTTATCAAACCGTTTACGCCCGAAATGTCGGTGCGGTAGCAGCACCAACAGCAGGTCTGCATTTTGATGAAGCGTTATTAAATAGAATCCGTGAAGCGGGTATTGAAACAGCAGAGTTAACTTTGCATGTGGGCGCTGGTACATTCCAACCTGTCAGAGTGGATGATGTCCGGTCGCATCAAATGCATAAAGAAGTGATCGATGTCAGCGAACAGGTGGCAGAACAAGTCAAAGCAACAAGGGCACGCGGTGGTCGTGTGATTGCAGTGGGCACTACCAGTGTTCGTGCCTTAGAGTCGGCCTCTGCTAATGGCGAAATTTCTGCTTACCAAGGTGAAACGGATATTTTTATTTATCCCGGTTACCAATTTAAAAGTGTTGATGCCATGGTGACGAATTTTCATCTGTCTGAGTCAACATTATTAATGCTCGTCTCTGCTTTTGCAGGTAAACAGCACATCATGGATGCATATCAGCATGCTATCCAGCAGCGTTATCGGTTTTTCAGTTACGGTGATGCCATGTTTATAACAAGGAATAATAATGAAGTCGTTGGATAATGTTCGTTTTGTGCTGGTAGGGACAACGCACCCCGGTAATATTGGTGCCGCTGCCAGAGCGATGAAAACGATGGGGATAACGAATTTACATCTTGTCTCGCCAAAAATTTACCCAAGTGCTGAAGCGACTACGCGGGCATCGGGTGCTGATGATGTGTTACACCGCGCCGTGGTTCATGATAGTCTCGACGAGGCTCTGGTTGGATGTCATTATGCTTTTGCAATGAGTGCACGCTTGCGTCACTTGCATGTTCCTGTGATGAATCCACGTGAAGCCGTCACGCAACTTGAAAAATTCGATGATGACACGCATATAGCTATTGTGTTTGGTCGTGAACACTCTGGCCTCTCTAATGAAGAGATCGACCGTTGTCAGTATTTAGTTAATATTCCTGCCAACCCGGACTATAGTTCTTTGAATCTGGCGGCCGCTGTACAAGTAGTGGCCTATGAACTCAGAATGAGCTTTCAACCCAATATTGATCATGGCCGAATTGGTGAAGAGCGTGAAGCGATCACAGCAGACGATTTAGCTCACTTATATGATCATTTTGAGCGTTCATTAACGACGATTGGTTTTCTGGACCCAGAGAATCCACGGTATTTATTACGGCGGATTCGTCGATTATTCAACCGGGCCGACCTGGATCGTAATGAACTACAAATTATGCATGGTATTTTGCGTGCAGCAGAAACCAAAGCGAGGAAAGAATGACAGAAAATATAAGCCGTTGGGAACGTATCAAAGAAGATATTTCTTGTGTATTTGACCGTGATCCAGCAGCGCGTAATGTCTTTGAAATTGTCACAACTTATCCTGGTGTGCATGCACTGCAATGTCATCGGTTGAGCCATTGGCTGTGGCGTTCAAACTGGAAGTGGTTGGCGAAGTTTATTTCCTCGATTGCTCGTTGGCTGACAGGGATTGAAATTCATCCTGGCGCGAAGATTGGCCGTCGCTTTTTTATCGACCATGGCATGGGTGTCGTGATTGGTGAAACCGCTGAAATTGGTGATGATGTGACGCTTTATCATGGTGTGACATTAGGTGGTACATCATGGAAAGAAGGCAAACGTCACCCTACGCTGGGCAATAATATTGTAGTCGGTGCCGGAGCGAAAGTGCTTGGGCCTATTACACTTCATGATGGTGCTCGTATTGGCTCTAATGCCGTGGTGGTTAAAGATGTGGCATCAGGCGACACCGTTGTGGGTGTGCCGGGCAGGGTCGTTAAAACGAATCTGAGTGAAGATGAAAAACAACGCCAGAAACTGGCTCAGTCTGTGGGCTTTGATGCCTATGGCACATCGAGTAAAACCATGGACCCGGTCGCTACGGCTATTCATGGTTTAATTCAGCATGTTCATGCGATGGATAAGCGCGTTGATGCCATGTGCAAAACAATTCACAGGCTCGGAGGCGAGTTACCAGACGTGGAAATGCCGGATCTGGAAGGCTGTGATATCTATAAAGATAATGAAGAGAATAAAAGTTGACTAAAATAGTCAGGCATGTAAACTTTACTGGATAAAGTTTATTCTGGATTGGTAAGAATGCGTTTAACCACAAAAGGTCGCTACGCGGTGACTGCGATGCTCGATCTCAGCCTCAATTATGGCGTAGGCGCGATAACACTGGCAGATATTTCAGAAAGACAAGGTATCTCTTTATCTTATCTGGAACAGTTATTTGCCAGACTGCGAAAACAAGGTCTTGTTAGCAGTTCTCGTGGTCCGGGTGGTGGATATCGATTAAGTCGGGCGGCAGACACCATTACTGTTTTAGATGTTATCTCTGCTGTTGATGAAAAAGTGGATAGTACCCAGTGCGAAGGCCGACAAAATTGTCATGGCCATGAGCAGTGTTTAAGTCATGAGTTATGGCAAAGCCTAAGTGATCAGATTCGTGTGTATCTTGATGGCATTACTCTGGCTCAAGTTGTGTCTAACTTTGAGAAGAGTCGAAACGGCGAGAAAGTCATCGCATTTGATATGATTTAGCTTATTCGGCGACTGACTGCATCTGCTGTTAAGTAGTAGACTTTTCCAATCCAATTATTCAATGTCAATTGATGAGTGCTTTTGTTCTCATTCAGATTGAACATCCTTAATAAGCTAGCGTCTTAATCACTGAGTGATATAGGTGAAAATATGATTACATTGACAGAATCTGCCATTAACCGTGTCAGAGATATGATGACCAAACGTGCTTCAGGTGTCGGTTTAAGAATCGGTGTCGTCAAAAGTGGTTGTTCAGGTTACAGCTACGCACTTGACTATGCAGACGACGTGTCTGCTGACGATGTCGTTGTTGAACAGGGTGATGTCAAAGTCGTTATTAATGAAGAGGCCATGCCGATACTGGATGGTATGGAACTCGACTTTGTTCGCGAAGGGTTAAACCAGAGCTTCAAATTCCGAAATCCTAATGTGGTTTCTGAGTGTGGCTGTGGTGAAAGTTTCAGTGTCACCAAATAAGCGATAATATTTATTCTCACTAGTGCCCGCTACATGCGGGCATTATTGTTTTTAGCACCATGAATTTAAATAAAGCTCAGTATGAGCCAGTTAATATCTAGTGAATAACATGACAGAACTAAGTAACCTTGAATTTGATGCCGCTCACATCTGGCACCCTTATACCAGCGTGACCAATCCGCCTCTATTACACGAGGTTGTGTCAGCAAAAGGCGTGAGATTAACTCTGGCTGATGGTCGTGAAGTGGTTGATGGCATGTCATCCTGGTGGTCAACCATTCATGGCTACAATCATCCGAAGCTTAATGAAGCCGCTCATCAGCAAGTAGACTCGATGTCTCATGTCATGTTTGGTGGGCTGACACATGCGCCGGCAGTCAATCTTGCCAGAAAGCTGGTGGAGATTACTGATGACAGTTTGCAGTATGTATTTTTAGCCGACTCAGGTTCTGTGTCTGTTGAAGTGGCGATTAAGATGGCCATTCAATACTGGTTCGCTCAGGGCAAAGCCGAAAAACATCGACTGCTAACGTTTAGAAATGGCTATCACGGTGATACGTTTGGCGCGATGTCGGTCTGTGATCCGGTTAATGGCATGCATAAGATGTTTGAGAAAGTGCTGCCGAAGCATTTGTTTGCTGCTGCACCAGAGTGTCGGCATGATGCTGATTGGCAGGACAGCTATATCGAAGATTTCAAACAATTGGTGGAAAAACATCACCATGAATTAGCCGCTGTTATCGTCGAGCCTTTGGTTCAAGGGGCGGGCGGTATGCGTGTGTATTGTGCCGAGTATCTTCGTCAGATCCGTGCTTTATGTGATGAATTTAATATCCTGTTGATTTTTGATGAGATTGCGACTGGCTTTGGTCGAACGGGCTCCATGTTTGCTTACGAACAGGCTGGTATCGTTCCGGATATTATTTGTATGGGTAAAGCTCTGACCGGTGGTTATATGACGCTGGCGGCGGTGATGTGTAATCAGCGGGTGGCTGATGGTATTGCGGCAGATGGCTCAGGTGTGTTGATGCATGGCCCCACCTTCATGGCGAATCCGCTGGCTTGCCGTGTGGCAGCTGCCAGTATTGATTTGCTGTTGGAGAGTGATTGGCAGACCCAGGTATCAACTATTGAGAACAGGCTTAACACTGAGCTGACAAAATATCGTGATCATGAATTAGTCAAAGATGTCAGAGTTAAGGGCGCGATAGGTGTGGTTGAATTGAATGAGCCTCTTGATGAAGCGATGGATTGGCTGCCCGGATTTATTATTGATCAGGGCGTCTGGATCAGACCATTCAGAACCATGATTTATATTATGCCGCCTTACATTATCGATGAATCTGATCTTCATTTGTTATGTGATGCTATAGGCAATATTTTGAATAAACTGAGTTCCAACTGATTCTTAAGCCATATTCTGCAGAGAGCAGCGTGTCTGTCTTGCTGCTTTATCGTTTGATAAGCATAATCCTGAGTTGAATCAAGCAATACGCTGATGTGACTTTTTAGGCGGTTTACTATTATGTACTCACGTTGTTACCCCTAGAAACAACGCACCCTAAAAAGAGGAATTGATTATGTGGACTAAACCAGAATACTCAGATATGCGTTTCGGCTTTGAAGTTACTATGTATATTTGCAATCGTTAAGATTGATAAATAATAATAAAAAAGCCCTTGGAGTTTGACTTCAAGGGCTTTTTTTATTTTTCCGATTGGTTAATCGGTTTTATCAATCATACTAATAGAATTAAGTCGTTGTACCTATTTATCTACCTCGACTACAATGCGAACTGTCACTTACGACACTAATGCAAAATTTAAGGAGCAAATAATGTCTACACTGATTAATACAGAAATCAAACCATTTAAAGCGAATGCTTATCACAATGGCGAATTCATCGAAGTTTCAAGTGAAGACCTGAAAGGTAAATGGTCAGTTTTCGTTTTTTACCCAGCTGACTTCACTTTCGTCTGTCCTACAGAATTAGGTGATGTTGCTGATCACTATGCTCAACTGCAAGAAATGGGTGTAGAAGTTTACTCAGTATCAACTGACACACACTTCACTCACAAAGCATGGCACGATGCATCAGAAACCATCAAAAAAATTAAGTTCCCAATGATTGGTGACCCAACAGGTGTTATCAGCCGTAACTTTGAAGTGATGATTGAAGAAGAAGGTCTGGCACTTCGCGGTACATTCATTGTTAACCCAGAAGGTGTTATCAAAGCCGCTGAAATTAACGACCTGGGTATTGGCCGTAATGCCAAAGACTTAGTTCGCCGTGTGCAAGCTGCACAATATGTTGCAACTCACGATGGTGAAGTATGTCCTGCTTCTTGGCAGCCAGGTGAAGAGACTCTGTCTCCATCATTAGACTTGGTTGGCAAAATCTAATCAGGCTATATCGACCTGTCCGGGCATTGCCCGGGCAGCGTCACTAAACTACTTATTGATTAAGGTAAATTATTATGTTGGATGCAAATATCGCCGGACAACTGAAAGGTTATCTGCAAAACATCAAACGCCCAATTGAATTGATTGCGGCATTAGATGACAGTGCTAAAGCGACTGAAATGCGCGATCTATTGCAAGAAATCGCCGATATGTCAGCGGACATCAGCTTTATTGATGATGCTGATAGCGATTCACGTAAACCGTCGTTTCAGATTAAACAACCCGATGGACAGGAAAAAATTCGATTTGCCGGTATTCCTATGGGCCACGAATTTACATCGCTGGTGTTGGCTCTGCTACATGTCGGTGGGCATCCAACAAAACTCGATCAGGAAGTGATCGACCAGATTAAAGGGCTGGAAGGGGAATATCACTTTGAAACGTATATTTCGCTTTCATGCCAAAACTGCCCGGAAGTGGTGCAGGCATTAAATGTGATGGCGGTTCATAACCCGAATATTTCGCACACTATGATTGACGGTGCGTTATACCAGGAAGAAGTGGATCAGCGAAAAATTATGGCGGTGCCTACTGTCTATTTGAATGGCGAGAATTTTGGCTCAGGCCGTATGAGTCTGCCTGAAATTATTTCCAAATTAGACAAGGGTGCGGTTAAACGCGAGGCAGAAAAAATCAGTGCGAAACAAGACTTTGATGTACTGATTGTCGGTGGTGGCCCTGCCGGTGCGTCAGCCTCTATTTATGCTGCACGTAAAGGGATCCGCACAGGTATCGTGGCTGAACGTTTTGGCGGCCAGGTAATGGATACTATGGCGATTGAGAACTTCATTTCTGTCAAAGAAACGGAAGGACCTAAGTTAGTAGCGGCTTTAGAAGAACACGTCAAAGAATATGAAGTGGACGTGATGAATCTTCAGCGGGCAAAAGGTCTGAAAAAGAATGGCAAGATGATTGACGTTGAGCTGGAAAGTGGAGCGACGCTGTCTAGTAAAGCCGTTATCTTAGCGACAGGTGCTCGTTGGCGTGAACTGGGCGTACCCGGTGAGAAGGAATACCGTGGTCATGGTGTGGCTTACTGTCCTCACTGCGATGGTCCTTTGTTTAAAGGTAAACCTGTTGCTGTGATTGGTGGTGGTAACTCAGGTGTGGAAGCGGCGATTGATTTGGCGGGTATTGTTGGTCATGTGACATTGCTTGAGTTTAATGGTGAGTTACGCGCTGATGCTGTGTTACAGAAAAAGCTGTTCTCGCTTGATAATGTTGAAGTCATTACCGGTGCTCAAACCACGGAAATTACCGGCGATGATGGCAAAGTTAATGGATTGGTGTATATCGATAGAGCGACTGAACAAGAACATACGGTTGAATTAAATGCTGTGTTTGTTCAGATTGGTTTGATACCGAATACTGATTGGTTAAAAGGCACTATCGAACTCAGTAAATTTGGTGAGATTGAAATTGATAACCATGGCCAAACCTCATTACCCGGCGTGTTTGCCGCAGGTGATGTGACGACCATTCCATACAAGCAGATCATTATGGCAATGGGGGATGGTGCTCGAGCTGCACTAGGGGCATTCGATTACCTGATTCGTAATGACTTTGACGAAAAAAGTGAAGCAGCCTAGGACTTAATCCTGTTTGTTTCAAGAATAAAAGCCTGCTGATAAATCTCAGCAGGCTTTTTTTTTGCAAAGTACTTAACGTTTTTGCAAAAACGGTTTTTGTTTGATGTTGTTTTGTTGCACCATGTTAGCTTTTTTGAATAGGACAGGGAGGTGTAATGAAAAAAGTATTTTTTGTGTTAGCCCTTATTATTATTGCTGGATTAGGTGTTTGGAAATACAAACAACAGCATTCTTCGACATCAGCGATTGTGCGGTATGTGCCTGATGACACAGCATTTTATATGGGTGGGACGACGAGCAAGTCGTTAGCTGATTTTTTTGTTGACTCGCCAATTTTAGGTTTTTCTCCATCAGAAAAACGTGCTTTAAATGAAATTCAGTCAGAACTCCTCACGGCTGATACACCTGCCGCAAAATTTCTAAACGCCTTATTGACCGACTACACTGAAAAGACAGATGGCACTTATGGTGCGTTTAGTGACTATTTTGGTTTAGCTTATGAAGGTGACTATGCGGTTTACTTACATGGTTTGGTCCCTGTCATTAACATGCCCATAGCGGATAAACAAAAAATCGTTAATCTGTTTAAAACCATCTCAGAAAAAGTGGGCGTGAATTATCAAGAAAAAACCTTAGCTCAGCAATCGGTTTTAAGTTGGGTGATTGATAAAAATGATCTGCAATTAATTCTAGCCACAACTGATTCTTCCGCTATTGTGACCATGATTACAGCCAAAGATACGGAAACAGACATTGATGAACGTCTCGCCCAGAAACCCGTACCTGTTTCTTTTGAGGAAACCTTAGCGGATATTCGTGAGCAGCAGGATTACACCGACGATTTGGTGTTTATGTTTGATATTGAAAAATTACTAAAAGGCCTGTTCACCGCTGACAACTCAAGGGCTTCACAAGATTTCAAACGCTATTTTTCTGATACGCCATTAGCCAAAAAATCACTAAATGATCCAGCTGCTCAACTATGCCAGGCCGACACATTAAAACTGGTTAGTCAGGCACCACGGGTACTGATGGGCTATAACGATATGGAAGTGAAGGGTAATCAACTCATTGCTAAAGTAAATGCTCTATTAGAGATAAACAATGAGATGGTCATCAATGTTCTGGAAAGTTTACAAGGACATATCCCAAATCATGTGGGCAATCCAGGCGATAAGATTACCAGTCTGGGACTGGCTCTCGATATGGATAACTTAACGCCTGGCGTTACCAAGTTATGGACGGCATTTACCAACGCTGATTTTAGTTGTCCAGATTTGCAAGAAGCCCAAATTAAGTCTAAACAGATGAGTCCGATGGTCTTAGGTGCACTTACTGGGATGGCCCAGGGTATCAAAGGCGTGGGTCTATCATTATTTGATTTAGAACTGGATGCTGAAAGTGAGCTTCCTCTGAGACTCGATTTTTTATTTAGTGTTGAAACGAGCAATCCAACCGGGATTTTATCGTTATTACAAATGGTGCCTGAATTGGCCAGTATCCGTATTCCAGATGATGGTAGTGAGGTGACTTTAGATCTGCCATTACCCGTGGACTTCCCGGTTTATGCGGCTATTAAAGGCTCACATGTGGTTGTTTATAGTGGCGAGAAAGGGAAACAAGCTGTCGCAGCAATCAGTTCTGAAGACCTAAGCCCAAATGCGCTAGGCTTCGGTTCAAGCATGAACTACACAAAAGTGGTTGAGCTTATTGAAAAGACTGACTTTAGTGCATTGCCAGGAACCAGTATGGAAGGGTGTATGGAAATGTACTCTACACTGGACACGTTGCGTGGTACGGAAATGCAATTAAGTTATCAAACTGCAGTCGAGCAGCGTGGTTTGAGCCTTGACGGTAGCATGATCCTCAACAAACCACAGTTGAAAACAAGCGATATCGATATCACTGGCCAGTGGAAAACCGCTTATCTGGATGATACCTGTCACTGGGTGTCAGATGGTGCTGAGCAATGGAATGAGGACGGCACGGGTAGTTATAAGGAAAGCAATGATGCAGCAAGCTGTGATCTTTACAAATCTAACTACCAATGGGAAAAAAATGGCAGAACACTTACGCTAACTGATATCTCAGCACCACAATACCGTGATTCTTGCCAGGATGAGTGGCAGCAGGAAGCGACTAAAGAAACACTGGTGTGTGAAATGATCAATATCAAAGAAGACAGCTTTCAATGTCTGTATTTCATGGATGGAAGTGAACCTTTTATCTACCAATACACACGTTAATAGCTTATTGATTAGATAATCATCTGATTATGTTGCCTCGTCAACCAGCTCAAGCAGGTTGACGAGGTTCATTTTTATGGCGAGGCGAGTCAGTTCAATATCGCTGTTGACCCCTAATTTCTTTTTAATGATGTAGTGTGAGTTGGCTACCGTTTTTGGGCTGATGTTCAATAAGTCAGCTATTTCCTGACTTGATTTAGCCTCGAGCAGAAGTCGTAATATTTCAAACTCTCTAACGGTCAGTTCATCAATGGCTGATTGATCTTGTCCTAATTTTTCCATTGCCAGCGCCTGAGCGATATCGGCACTTAAAGTATGTTTATTATTGCTTATCTGCACGATGGCACGAATCAAAACTTCCGGATCACTGCTTTTAGTAATATAACCTAGCGCACCAGCGCGAGTGGCTTGCAGGGCAAAGCTGGGATTTTGGTGCATGCTGAATACCAGGACTTTCGCCTGATTATCAAACTGTCGAATCCGTTCAATGGCTTTCAGACCACTTTGACCGGGCAGGGAAATATCCATCACCACCACATCAGGACGATGTTCTTTATAGAGAGAGTAGGCCTCAGCACCATCACATGCTTCAGCAATGACTTCGAAATTGGCTTGTTTCTGTAATAATGCACGATAGCCTTCTCTGACGATGGCATGATCATCAACTAACATAATTCGAATAGAGTTGCTCATAGTTTGGTTTCCGGTTTTGGGTTCATCGGCAAGATAATGGTGACAACCAGGCCACCGTTGGTTTGTGTATCCAGACTGAGATCACCCCCTAGGGCTGCCACACGTTCATGGATACCGAGTAAGCCCAGACCATTGCTGCTAGAAAAGGCACTTAAATCAGCGATACCATCATCTTTAATGATCAATGATAAAAGTGTGCCATCTTGAATATCCAAGACAACGTCAGCATGTTCAGCACTGGCATGTTTGGCAATATTCGTCAGGCATTCCTGCACGATTCTATAAACATGCACGGCCAAAGTCTCTGGTAAGTCATTAATGCTGCCACTGAGTGATAGTACGTAGTTGGTTTTCCCTGAACTACGTTGATTCCAGCTTTTTATGAGTTGTTTCAAACTGGTTTCCAGCCCAAGTTCATCCAGTTCGGCTGGCCGTAAACGCGTTAACAAATCACGTAGTGCACTCATCATATGTGCAGTAATGTGCCGAATGGACTGTATTTCATCAACCAATTCTGGACAGGATGATTTTGCTGTTTGTGAAACGGATGTCGTGACCGCATTGATACCGGCAAGACACTGGCCAAATTCATCATGTAACTCACGCGAAATATAACGATGCTCTTCTTCCTGCGTGTTCATAATCTTAATAGACAGCTGTTTGTTTTCTGCCAGAATATTTTGCTGAGTACTGACCAACGCATTGATAGCATGGCTGGTGCGTTTCCACTCAGCGATATCAAAATCTGGTAAGCGCACAGATAAAGCACCGGCCCGCATTTTTTCCAAGCCGCTAACAATATCTTTTGCCGGTTTTAACATACGATTAATGGTGATAAATACCAGACAACATAATGCCAGGATGGTCACTACCAGAACACCGAGTGCGGCTTGTAAATTATGCCAGGCACGGGCTGTTTCAATATCGACATTTAGGGTCACCAGTATCGTGCCGTACTTTATTGCGTTAAAGCTGACAGAACGTTTCACTTCCACACCGGGGTTAAAAAACTGTGCATAAAAATGCCCGAACCAAATGGGATAATTTTTATTCGATGTTTGTGTGGCGTTGCATAAACTACGCTGACGGCTTTGCGTACGTGATAAAAACTGAGTACATGAACCGGGCACACTTTCAATTTTTTGCCACAAACCAATATCAGGAAAAGACTGAGAAAAGTCATAACGTTGAAACATTTGTAACAGTTGCTGTCTGATTTGATGCTCTATCCGGGTTGCAGTCGACTCGGCCTCACTCAATGCCTGCTGATTAGTTTGATATAAGACATACCAGGTACTGCCAATAATACAGATGATCGCGATAATCAAAATTCGCACAAAGAGTTGGAGCTGTAGATTCATCTGTTTTTCACTAATATAAAGATAGAACTAGTCTAGGAGTAATCCTGACATCTGCAAAGTGCTGTTTCAGGCATCGGGAAATTTGCCCGATGATACTAGGCATATTTCGGCTGAACACAGATTAGGATACAGTTCTAATAGCATTCATTGATTGAACATGGTTCGTATCTAAACGCATTCGTTTTTATATGTATAACGAAGCGGTCTGAATGAGAAATTAAATAGATTAATTTTTGATTCACAATGACTTTTTGTAAATGGACTTGCTAAAGTAACAAAACAAAAAACCAATAAGGGGAGAGAAAATGGCTGAATCTCAGCTTTTACAAACAGCGAGACAACATGCGCTGGAATTAGAAGATGTTGTTAACAAGGTAGTCGTTGGTCAAAAAGAAGCAGTTCGACTGATTTTGATTGCCTTACATGCTCGTGGCCACGTGTTACTGGAAGGTGGTGTTGGGGTCGGTAAAACCACTTTACTGCGTACCTTTTCAAAAGCATTGGGCGGTGCCTTTGGCCGTATCGAGGGTAGTGTGGACTTGATGCCTAATGACCTGCTCTATAGTGCCTGGGTTAATGCAGATGGCAAACCCGTGATTGATCCTGGTCCGCTGATTAATCACGGTGAAGATACAGCCGTCTTTTTCTTTAATGAAATTAACCGTGCCCGTCCTCAGGTGCAGTCTTTGTTACTGCGTGCGATGGCAGAACGCAGTGTTGAAGCCTTTGGTAAAGAATATCGTTTCCCGCATATGGTGGTTTTTGCTGATCGTAATGCCGTTGAAAAAGAAGAAACCTTTGAACTCAGTGCAGCAGCACGAGATCGTTTCTTATTCGAAATTAATATCAGCCGCCCAACAGACGATGCGATTCGTCGCCAGCTTATTTTTGATCCCGCCTTCCATGATGTTGATCAGCTATTGAGTACCATTGGTGAACCACTACTGGATTACCAGCAATTAAATGCACTGGATCATGATATTCAACGCGCTATTTTTGTATCACCGGAAATTGAGAATTATGTGGTGCGATTATGGGATGCCAGTTGGACACCGCATGAGTTAGGTATCGAGATGCCTGATATATACGTGGAAGATCTGGTGGTGGCTGGCGCCAGCGTACGGGGTATGTCAGCCATGGTCAGAGCGGCGAAAGTAGCGGCCTGGCTTGATGGCAGAGATCATGTTTTACCGGATGATATTCATACTGTTTTATTACCATCGATGACGCACCGCGTTTTCCTTTCACCAGTATATGAAGGTCGACGTGAACAAATTATGCCGCAATTTGTTCGAGCACTCCGCGATCATATTGCGACACCTTAAGTCGTATGGCTACCAGAAACCTGCCTCAGCAGGAGTTTGTTTATCGTTTTCCAGATAAAGTGTTCAGTCATGTGCCTGGTGCTCACAGCGGCACAGCATTAGGTAGTGGTGATCGTTTTGCTGGGTTTGCTGACTTGTTTGATTACCCTGACCCACGGCGCCTGGACATTCGTGCCAGCTTGCGTCAGCAGGCAGCGGATGTCACACAGCAGAGTCAGCAGCGCTGGTTGGTAAAACGTTATCAGCAACGTGCTTCCGTCACGCTGTGGTTAATGTCAGATATCAGTCAATCGATGACCGTATCCAGTGTTAATCATGAACGATTGGCTAAGTTGGCCCATATGATTGCCCATAGTGCGATTGGTATTGGTGATCGTTTTGCCATGACCGCCTTTGATAGTGAATGGCGTCAGGACATGACCATTATGCCCACCAGACAACGCAGTATGCCCGCGTTTGCAGCTGAACGGTTGATGGGCGCTGCTAAACCAAAAGCGGCGGGTGCGGCGGGACTGACACAGGCAACAGATCTGATTAATAGTAAACGGGCCATGATCTTTCTAGCCTCTGATTTCTGTTTTGATCTCAGTTTGTTAGAACAAAGTCTGCGCAAATTATCTCAATACACGGTGATTCCGATTGTATGGCGACATGATGATGTTGATCATTTTCCGTCTCACGCAGGTTGGGCTGAAACGCGAGATGCAGAGACGGGACAACGGCACAGCGTGTGGATGCGACCCAGTATTAAGAAGCGTTGGCAACAGCAGATGGAGGATCATTTTTCTCAACTTTCAGCCTGTTTTATGCGTTATCGCATCAGACCGCTTTATGTTGAGGGTGATATCACACCACAGCAGTTGACCGAATATTTTTACGCCATGAAAAACTCATAGGAATGCAGACAATGCGATTATTTGCTCTGTTTTTATTCACTCTGGTGACAACTAACGTGTATGCGGAAGATGTCACTATTCGTTTTGATCGTAGCTGGGGATTACTGGTCGGTGACCAAATTCATGCAACGGTCAATTTACCTGTTGATAGCAGTCAACTTGAGGAACACTCTCTGCCTCAAGTTGATAAACGTTATGGACCTTGGGTTCAATTATTAAAGCGTGAGTCAGAAGGTTCTGTTATGTCATTGACGTTTCAGATCATTAACGTGCCTGCTCATACCCGCGATGTAAAAACACCTGAACTGGAATTGCGTACACAGGATGGGCAGTTTTTAACGATTCCTGCAGCGACAATCGAGTTGGGCTCGTTTCTACCCAATGCGGAAGGTAGCAAACATCAGCCGCGAGCCGATGCGGTGTTACCTGCACAGAGTCATCAGCAGCTGCTGACAAACTTGTGGATTGCCATCGCTGTCTTGCTGTTATCCATTCTGATCTGGCTGGCCTGGCACTTTGGTTTACGTCCTCGCCATCGTCTGCCTTTTGCAACGGCGGTTTTTGAGCTTAATAAGATGCGTTTTCTCGGTCGCAAAAATGCCGATGAAGCCAGTCGTCACTTACACCATGCATTTAATCGTTGTGCCGGACGTGTGCTTGTCAAAAATGATCTGCCACTTCTTTGGGCAGAATGTCCTTGGCTGGAACCCTTAGCTGCAGACATTGAAAGCTTTTATCAGCAATCGGCAAGTCACTTTTTTAGTCGCGAACCGATGGAACAAAAAAGTTTTTCAGAATCACTCGAGCTGGCTAAAAAATGTCGTGCTAAGGAGAAAATGGCATGATGCTAGCTGGCTTTGAATGGGGTCATGCATGGCTATTACTTTTACTGCCATTGGCATTATTACCCTGGTTCAATCATAACCTCGACAAAACGGTGGCGTGGGTGAATCTTGTGCCAGTTGACCCATTATCACGAGTCATCAATCTCACACTAAAAACACTGTCTTCACTAGCCATTGCCTGTCTGATTATTGCTCTGGCTGCACCAAGCCTGCCAGAACAAAAAAGGGAGCGTGTCGGTGAAGGGGCTGAGATTGTTCTGTTGTTGGATCGCAGCCGTAGTATGGATGATCCTTTTGCCGTTAAAACACAGGCGGCTTCGGTGAGTGTGGGGGGCGATAACTCCAAGCGTAATGTCGCCCGTGATTATTTAACCGAGTTTGTCAAAAATCGTCCGGATGATCGTTTTGGTTTTGTGTTTTTCAGTACCAAAGCTATCAATCTTTTACCGCTGACTTATGACAAAGAGGCTGTATTGGCAACCATTAATGCCAATGCCTTGGGTAAAGGTTTATCCGATACCAATATGGCCGAGGCGCTGCTCAGTAGTGCCAAGATGTTTGAAGGCCAGCCTTATCGTGGTTCGCGGATTGTTTTATTGGTGTCTGATGGTGGTCAGATATTAACGGATGAGGCAAAAGAGAAAATTGCCAAAATTTACCGTGAAATGAATCTGACTATCTACTGGATATATCTCAAGTCCAGACAGGAGATGACACTCGAAGCAAGTGATAATGACAACTTGTTATGGGTGGATATTCCGGAACGGAAATTACATACATTCTTTAAATCTATAGGTGTGCCATATCGTGCGTTCGAAGCCGGTTCTTTGCAGAGCTTTGCTGACGCCTTAGCCGAAATCGACAGACGCCACTATCAAACTCTGATTGTGGAAGAAACACTGCCTCATGAACCCAAGGAAGATGTTTTTCTCTGGTTGGCGATGTTAGCAATGTTGTTACTGGCAAGTTCACATTTATACACATGGTGGGGAGTGAAAAAAGCCCATGAATAAAAAATTACAAACATTACGTTTTGTGCTGATTTTATTGATTATTTGTAGTGCTGCTTCGGCGAGTTATCTTGGCTTTAAATTGTGGCAGGAAATACAAATTGAACGATACATTGCTTCACCGTCCAGTAGTGAAGACGTACCTGATGATCCTCGCGCGCATTTTGCCAAAGCAGCTGACTTTGAAAAGCAGGAAAAACATGAGTTGGCACTGGATCAGTTAACCATTGCTTTGGGTGATGCACCGAAAGAACTAATGACGCTCGCTTATTACAATCGCGGCAATATCAACCTACGTACAGCACTGGAAATGACTCAGGCAGATGCTCGTCAATTACCATTAATTGAATTGGCGAAGCAGGATTTTCGTAGTGCTCTGGCTATCAATCCTGATATGTGGGATGCCCGCTATAATCTGGAAGTGGCTTTACGGGCTGTACCTGAAGATCCGGATGTGAATCCTGATTTTGAGAAAAACATCATCAGCAGTCAGCGTTCTATTGAGAGTAAAGCGTTCAAGGTAGATCTTCCATGAGATTGAGTTACCAAAAACGTATTTTGCTGACCGCGATTATCATGGTGACAGCATTAATTTTAGTGATGGCGGCTTTATGGTTTCCACTGGTCAAGCGTGATGTCAAAATCATGGATGCTATTTTTGTCCTTGATATCACTGACAGTATGAACGTGAAAGACGCTGAAATTGATGGTGAAAAAGTCAGTCGCCTGGCTTGGGCCAAAGAGTTTACTCGCAGGACATTGTTAGAAATGCCATGTGGCGCTCATGCCGGGCTCGCCATTTTCAGTGAAGCCAGAAGTTTGATTCTGATGAACCCGGTAGAAGTGTGTTCTTCTTACCATGATCTGACCCAGATGTTGGAGCAAGTCGACCCCTATATGGCATGGGCACGTTCTAGTGAAGTGTCAAAAGCGGTCTATACCGCGATTCGTCAGGCCAAACAGATTGAACCAAAACCGACGATTGTCATGCTAACGGATGGTCATGAGTCACCGCCGATTAACCCGACCTTATTCCCTAAATTTGCTGGTACGCCAGGTGAAGTTCACGGGATTCTTGTTGGTGTGGGGGGAGATGAATTACTGCCTATACCTAAAACTAATGATAAGGGCGTGATTGAAGGTGTCTGGGGTGTGAATGAAGTCATGCATGAAGATGTTTATGCTTCCATGCGGGCAGATAAAGACGTGCAGGTGAATAAACCCAGAACTGAGCATTTATCATCACAGAAAAAATCACATTTAGCCACATTGGCGAATCGTGTCGGCTTTGCTTTTGTGTCTTCCCCTAATGATCCGGTTGATTTGGTAGACACTATTCGTGATGAGTCTAATACCCGTGAGCAAACCATTGATTACGACTTATACGCCTGGTTTTCCGGGGCGGCATTATTGCTAATTTTATTGGTATTTTTACCTTACAGGTGGTTTGTACGAATAGACGACTAACAGATAACGGAAATGAAAAAGTGTCTGACATGGATTGTCTTTGCTATCTGAGGATATCCATACCTGAGTGTATCGGAGTGCATAGTGTTTGAGCTGAGTTGGGCTCATCCCATTTTTTTCTACGGAATGCCATTGGCTTTGTTGCCGTGGCTTTCTCAAAACACAACAAAAAAAATAGCCTGGCAAGGTTTTATACCGAAAGACAACTTGTCAGGCATTCTTTTCATACTCAGCAAGTTAGCCACTTCTATCGTGATGATTTGTCTGCTTTTAACGCTGGCAGATCCGTATATTCCTGAACAGACCGTTGAGCGTAGCCGTCAGGGAGCCGAGTTTGTCATTTTATTAGACCGCAGCCGCAGCATGGACGACCAATTTGCCCGTCCGCCACGCAATACCTTACAACGCTATACCGGCGTTAAAAAAAGCAAACGCGAAGTATCGCGCGATTATTTGGCTGAATTTGTGAAACGCCGTCCGGATGATCGTTTTGGCTATGTATTTTTTAGCACCAAATCAACGGAAATATTGAAGCTCACCTATAACAAAGATGCTGTGCTGGCGACTATCAATGCCGGTGGGCTTGGGAGAGGATTATCTCAAACCGATATTTTTAAAGCACTGAGTCTGGCCGTCAATATGTATAAAGACCAACCTTACCGGGGGTCACGAAATATTCTGCTCATTTCCGATGGTGGCCAGATTTTATCGACGGAACAGAAACAATATCTGCAGAAGGTTTTTAAGAAAATGCGCCTGAACTTATATTGGATTTATCTGCGTTCGATGCGAGGAATGACTTTGGAACCCAGCGATAATGACAGCCTGCTGTGGATTGATATGCCTGAACGGAAATTGCATAAGACATTCAAAACTCTGGGTGTGCCTTATCAGGCTTTTGAAGCTGGTTCTTTAGATGAATTTGCACAAGCCATCGATGAAATTCATAAACAGCAATCACAACCATTGATTGTGGAAGAACGTGTGCCTAAACAGCATCATCATGATGTATTTTTATGGCTTGCTTTGCTGAGCTTGTTTCCACTTATGCTGAGTCGAGTTATCACCGTATGGGGCGTCAAAAGGGCTGCACATAAACACTAGCTAATATCGCATTTCTACGCTGGCTTTGTTATCTTGTAAGGCTTATTCAGCCGTCATATGGAAGGTTGATAAATCACCCTCTAACCAGCAGGAATCACAATGCTAGAAAGTCTGTCACCCGATCAACTTATTGGTTTATTAGTGATTGTATGCTGTGTTTCTGCTGCACTGGCGTATTTGTTATTTGCCTTGCGTCATAGTCGCAAATTAACCGCCTTGCAATCGCAATTATATGAGTTACAACTCAGTCACAGCCGACAGGAGCAACAGTTACAAACGGCGTTCTCGACCGAGTCACGCTTGACTGAGACAGTAGCTGAATATAAACAGCAGGTTCAGCAGTTAAATCAAAGTCTTGAGCAGACAAAACAACAGTTACATCAGGCCGAAAAACACTTTGAAACAGCACAGGCTAATAACCAGTCTTTACAACAACAATTCAGCGATAAAAAGACAGAGCTGCAGCAGCAGTTGGACGCGTTTCAAGAGTTACAACAAGCCTATCAGTCATTGTCAAATCAACATACCGAGTTAAAAACGACACTCGAGAGAAGGGAAGAGCATTTCAAAGAACAAATGGCGCAATTGGCTGAAACCAAACAGGCCATGACCAAAGAATTTGAGAATCTTGCCAATAAGATTTTTGAAGAAAAAGGCAAAACATTTACCGATACCAGCAAGTCCAGTATTGATGTATTACTGAAACCGTTTCGTGAGCAAATTGAAGGGTTTCAAAAACGTATCAACGAAGTCCATGACGCCTCGATTAAAGGCAATACCAATCTGAATGCCGAGATCAAAAAGGTATTGGATATCGGCCTGAAAATGAGTGAAGACGCGCACAACCTGACTTCTGCTTTAAAAGGTGACTCCCAGCAACGCGGTGCCTGGGGTGAAGCACAACTCAGACGTACACTGGAAATGAGTGGCCTGATTGAAGATGCCCATTTTGAAGTGCAGACGGCGTTTAAAGATAACGAAGGTAAACAGAAACAAACCGACTATCTGATTAAACTGCCTGACAATAAACACATCATTATTGATAGCAAAGTGTCCTTGAATGCCTATGACCGGGCTGTGTCAGCAGAAACACCAGAGGCCTACACGGTGGCGATGGCTGACCATGTCAGAGCGGTGCGTAAGCATATTGATGATTTGGCTTCAAAGGATTACACCAATGTGGTCGGCATGCGTAGTCCCAGCTTTGTATTGATGTTTATGCCGATTGAACCGGCCTATATCGAGGCATTAAAAAATAACAAAGATCTGTTTGAGTATGGCTATAAAAAAGGCATTGTTCTGGTGTCTCACACCACATTGATACCGATTCTTAGAACGGTATCGAATCTGTGGATGATGGAGCGAAGTAATGCTGAAGCACGCGAAATCAGCGAAAAAGCTGGGGATATTTATAATCAGGTTGCGATTGTTGCCGAGCGTTTGCAAAAACTAGGTAATACCTTGGGCACTGTCAGTAATCAATATAATCAGGTCATCAAAGGTGTCGCGGGCAAACAAGGGCTTTATGGCAAAGTCGATCGTTTTGGTCAGTTATCCACGAAGGTCAGTAAATCGTTGCCACAATTAGAAACGATTGAACGTGATTATGAGACTGAACCGCTGACTATGATTGTTGAAGCCATAGAGGAAGATGATGAGGCTCAGTTATTGCCTCACAGTGAACAGCAAACATCAGCCAATGAATAAAATCGACGTGATTGATAATAATGAAGTCTGGCTGGATATTTCACTGACACAGCAACATTGCTGGCTGCGCCAGGCTGATGATGTTTTGTTTGATGCACCAGTGTCTACAGCGCTTAATGGGCCTGGTGAGCAGAATGGTAGCGGTTGTACACCACGAGGCTGGCATAAAATTCGTGCAAAAATTGGCAATAATCAGCCCATCAATAGCGTTTTTGTTGGACGCCGCCCCACCGCTGAGATTTTTAATGATGCACTAAAAGCGCAATTTCCCAATCGTGACTGGATTCTGACCCGAATTCTTTGGCTTAGCGGGCTGGAAGTCGGCAAAAACCGACTGGGAAATGTTGATACAATGCGCCGATATATTTATATCCATGGTTGTCCTGATGAACTGCCTATGGGGGAAGCGCTCTCTCATGGTTGTGTGCGTATGCGTAATCAGGATGTAGTGACGTTGTTTGATCGGGTAGATGCCGGTCTTAAAGTCTGGATTCACGAATAAGGTTAAATCACTATGGCATTAGGCCCATTGATGGTCGATTTGCTCGCTACCGAGCTGAGCGAGACAGAAAAAGAGATTCTCAAACATCCCTTGGTCGGTGGGGTGATTTTATTCAGTCGTAATTTCGAGTCGGTAGAGCAAATTACCCGTTTATGTGACGAGATTCATCAATTGAGGCAGCCGCATCTGTTGATTTCTGTGGATCACGAAGGTGGCCGAGTACAACGGTTTAGAAAAGGCTTCAGTCGTTTACCTCCGGTAGCAGCGATTGGTAAGGAATATCATCAGCATCCAAAATTAACGTTGGAAAGAGCAGAAGAAAGCGGTTGGTTAATGGCGGCGGAATTAAGAGCCGTCGGTGTCGATTTTAGCTTCGCGCCAGTATTGGACTTAGATTATGGTGTCAGTCAGGTAATTGGTGATCGCTCATTTCATCGCGACCCGTTAGCTGTTACAGACATCGCTCGTGCTTATATTCAGGGCATGAAACGGGCATGGATGTCAGCAGTAGGAAAACATTTTCCAGGCCATGGCGCAGTAGAAGTTGACTCACATTTGGGGTTACCTGTGGATAGCCGTCATCTGGAAGATATGCTTCAAGCCGATATGTTGCCGTTCACGCGTTTGTGCCAGACAGAGCTGGCGGGCATTATGCCAGCCCATATTGTTTACGAAAATAATGACAAACTACCGGCTTGTTTTTCACCGTTTTGGTTACAGGAAATGTTGCGCGGTAAGCTGCAATTTCAAGGTGCCATTTTGAGCGATGATCTGAGCATGGAAGGGGCGGCTATTATGGGCGGCCCACTAGAGCGTGCTGAAGCCGCTTTATCTGCCGGCTGTGACATGGTGCTGGTATGTAATAACCCAGGCAGTGTCGAGCAGGTGATTGACGGTTTAAAAGTCAGTACCGATCCTTTGAGAAATGCACGTTTGATGCGATTGCATGGTCGACACGCTACACCGCGTCATGAGTTACAACAAAGTGCTGAATGGAAACAAGCGGTTCAAACAGTCATGGATTACGCGCCTGACCCAGAGATGGAGTTAAATCTCACATGACAACGAGGTTACTGTTTTTCTTTTTGATGATATTAAGCTTGTCAGTGCAAGCGGGCGGGGGAATCAATCCTGCGGCTATTGTTGGGATGCAGAGTGCAAGCACTCAGGAAAAAGCAGTCGAGCCCCCAGTTGAAAAACTGAATCTGACACAGCCCAGAATCACGGTAAAACACTTTATCAAAGCAATGGATAAGGTGGCCAATGGTGATAATAGTGCCATTGAACAAGCTGTTTCGACATTTGATTTATCTGCTGTTAGTCCCCTGATACGAACAGAGCGCGGCCGCGAAACTGCCCGGTTGTTGTATACGATTATGCAAATCGCCAAGATGCCGAAACTCAGTGAGATTCCACAAAATCCTAAAACAAAACAATACACTTACTTACGAACCGATAGCGGTGATATTGTGTTACAGGCTGATGAGCAAGGTGACTGGTTATTTAGCTCAGAATCAGTTGAAGCCATTCCTGATATTTTCAATGAACTGAGTGATAACAAAGAACTGGTTAAAAAGTCTGCAGAAAAAGTGTCATTGCCTATCAGCGTCAGATTACGATCAGACATACCCGAATTTTTGAAATCTGGATTTTTATTAGAATACTGGCAATGGGTAGGTTTATTTCTGATTATTGTTATCGGTTCAATCGCCGATAAAACACTCGCCTTTTTATTAAAACTCCATATCAAACGTCGCAAACATAATCATGCTCTGTATACCGAACTAGATGATGATGTGCTTCGTCCATTAGGTTTAATGGCGATGGCTTTGATGTGGTGGTCAGGTCTGAATTTACTGGGTTTACCCGATACGGCGTTGCTGATTTTGCTGGTAGCGGTGAAGTTATTGGTTTCTATCTCAGGCATTTGGAGTGCTTTCCGCCTGGTCGATATTTTCAATGCTTATTGGACCGCCCGAGTCAGTAAAACCCAGACTAAATACGATGACTTATTAGTGCCCATGATCACTAAGAGCATGAAGGTGTTTGTGGTGGTGATGGGAATCGTCTTTGCCGCCGATAATCTGAATATTGACGTTACCAGTTTATTAGCGGGGCTTGGTCTCGGTGGTTTAGCTTTTGCCTTAGCCGCTAAAGATTTATTGGGTAATTTCTTTGGTTCACTCACCGTGTTGATGGATCGTCCTTTTCATATTGGTGACTGGGTCGTCATTGGTGATATTGAAGGTATGGTGGAAGAGGTCGGTTTTCGTAGTACACGCATCCGCACGTTTTATAACTCTCTAGTCACCATGCCTAATTCCATTTTAACGACCACCAAGATTGATAATATGGGCGCGCGTCGTTATCGTCGTATGCTGACAAAACTGGCTGTGACTTACGATACGCCGCCAGAAAAAATCGAAGGTTTTTGTGAAGGTATCCGCCGTATTATTCAGTTACATCCCTATATGCGAAAAGATCTATATCAGGTTTATTTCAATGATTATGGTGCGGATTCACTAGATATTTTGTTATATGTGTTCTGGGCTACCCCGGACTGGAATACAGAGCTACGGGAGCGCCATCGCTTTCTATTAGATGTACTCAGGTTGGCGCGCCAGATGGAAATCGAGTTTGCTTTCCCGACCCAGACGCTTTATCTCAAACGGGGTCAAAATGGTGTACCCAAAGCCTCACCTTATTCCCCAGCAATGACTCAGGAAGAGGCCTTTGCCAAAGGCCATGCAGAAGCTGAGTCTATTGTCAGTCAGACGCTAGGCGATAGAATCCCTGGTCCAGTTGAGTTCCCTCGCTAAATTAATTACAGAAAATAGGTTTAATACATTAATGCCAAAATCGTTTGTCCATCTTCATTTGCATACTGACTACTCGTTAGTTGATGGTTTAGTCAGAGTCAAACCCTTGGTCAAGCATGTGGCCGATGCAGGTATGCCTGCTATTGCGATCACCGATCATCATAATTTATTCGCGGCAGTGAAATTATTTAATGCCGCCATGCAAGCCGGTGTGAAACCGATATTAGGTGCTGATCTGCGTTTGCGCGATCCTAGTGATGCAAAACAAAGCACACGCTTTGTGTTGTTATGTATGAATCTGGAAGGGTTTCATAATCTGTCACGCCTGTTATCAAAAGCCTATATGGAAGGTCAGCATCTGGGGGTTCCGATGCTGGAAGCTGACTGGTTGCAGGGCCAAACTGATGGACTGATTTGTTTGTCGGGCGGTCGTGAAGGTATTTTGGGTAAAGCCTTACTGAATCATCAGAAAGACGAAATTGAGCAGCAATTAGCCTTCTGGCAGCCATTATTTCCTGATCGTTTGTATATGGAGCTTATCCGCACCGGACGGGAAGATGAAGAACGGTTTATCCGTGCGGCTATCGCGTTAGCGGCTGAAAAAGATTTGCCAGTGGTTGCGACCAACGATGTGCGCTTTTTAACGCCGGATCAATTCGAAGCACATGAGGCCAAAGTGTGTATTCACGAAGGTCGGCAACTGGATGATCCGCGTCGGCCACGTAATTACTCTGAACATCAATATCTGCGAAGCGCTGAAGAAATGACCGCCTTGTTTGAGGACATTCCGGAAGCGATAGAAAACACCGTTGAAATTGCTAAACGCTGTAATCTGCAACTCACATTGGGCGAACATTATCTGCCTGACTTCCCGGTACCGGAAGGCATGACCATTGAACAGTTCTTTAGTGAAGAGTCTTTCAAAGGTCTGGCTGAACGCTTAGAAGTCTTGTTTCCTGATGAAGCAGACAGAGAAGCGAATAAACCCCGTTATGAAGAACGATTACAGATTGAGCTGGATGTGATCAACCAAATGGGTTTCCCTGGTTACTTCCTGATCGTTGCTGACTTCATTCAGTGGGCCAAAAATAATGATGTTCCCGTTGGCCCTGGACGGGGGTCGGGTGCAGGTTCATTGGTGGCTTATGCCTTAAAAATTACCGATCTTGATCCCTTGCAGTATGACTTGCTGTTTGAACGTTTCCTTAACCCTGAACGTGTTTCCTTACCTGACTTTGACGTCGACTTTTGTATGGATGGTCGTGACCGGGTTATTGAATATGTATCACAACATTATGGTCGTGATCACGTATCACAGATCATCACTTTCGGGACCATGGCCGCCAAAGCGGTACTGCGTGACGTGGGACGTGTATTAGGTCATCCCTATGGCTTTGTGGATCAGTTAGCGAAATTGGTCCCGTTTGAATTAAAAATGACGCTGAGCAAGGCAATGGAGCAGGAGCCATTGCTGAAAGAGCGTTATGACAATGAGGAAGAAGTTAAAACCCTGATTGATCTGGCCTTACAGCTGGAAGGGCTAACAAGAAATGTCGGCAAACATGCCGGTGGTGTGGTCATCGCCCCGAAAGTATTAACGGAATACACGCCCATTTATAGTGAGCACAACGGGGCGGGGCTGGTTTCTCAGTTTGATAAAGATGATGTGGAAAGTGTCGGGCTGGTGAAGTTTGACTTCCTGGGGCTGAAAACACTGACCGTCATTGACTGGGCGATGAAAAATGTTCGCAGCCTCTTACCTAAAGAAGAAGCCGATAAAATCGATATTGCCAACTTACCGTTGGATGATAAACCGACCTACGCCTTATTAAAACGCTGTGAAACCACAGCGGTATTCCAGCTTGAATCGCGCGGTATGAAAGAGCTGGTCAAACGTCTGCAGCCAGATACCTTTGAGGATATCGTGGCGCTGGTGGCTTTATTCCGTCCTGGTCCATTGCAATCAGGCATGGTGGATGACTTTGTTAACCGTAAACATGGTCGGGCAAAAGTTGATTATCCGCACCCTGATCTTGAACCTGTATTGAAACCGACCTACGGGGTTATTGTTTACCAGGAACAGGTTATGCAGATCGCTCAGATTCTAGCGAACTACAGCCTGGGTGGCGCCGATATGTTGCGTCGAGCCATGGGTAAGAAAAAACCGGAAGAAATGGCCAAGCAACGTTTATTGTTCCTGGAAGGCGCAGCTAAACGTGGCATTGAAGAAAAAGAAGCCGGTCCTATTTTCGATCTGATGGAAAAATTCGCGGAGTATGGTTTTAATAAATCTCACTCAGCAGCCTATGCCTTAGTGGCCTATCAGACGGCGTGGCTAAAAGCGCATTATCCAGCGGCGTTTATGGCGGCCGTGTTATCAGCGGATATGGATAATACCGATAAAGTCGTTGGCCTGATTGATGAATGTCGTGATATGAAACTGAAGGTGTTACCACCGGATGTTAACCACAGCAAAATCAAGTTTACCGTTGAAGACGAAAGAACGATTCGCTATGGCTTAGGCGCGATTAAAGGGGTGGGTGAGTCAGCCCTGGCTGGTATTGTGTCAGAACGTGAACAAGGCGATGCTTTTAGCTCGCTGTATGATTTCTGCCGCCGGGTCGATATGCGTAAGATTAATCGACGCGTGATGGAGTCACTGGTGAAAGCGGGGGCGATGGATTCATTAGGTGGTCATCGTGCCAGTATTGAAGCCAGTCTCACCAAAGCCATGCAGATTGCTGATCAACATCGTCGCAATAAAGATAGTGGTCAGAATGATTTATTTGGTCTCAGTCCGGAAGTGGACAACGGTCAGGATGAGCCTCTGGAACCGGCAGCGGAATGGGCAGAAGAACATTTATTACAGGCTGAAAAAGATACTTTAGGTTTATATTTAAGTGGTCACCCGATTGATCGTTATCAGCAAGAATTGGCTGAATTTATTCCTAAACGTATTAATGAACTCGATGCACCTGAGTCAAAAGGTTATCAGCGTAATGAGAAGCCTGTGTTAACCGCTGGATTGGTGGTGGCGATTCGCACCATGAAGTCAAAAAATGGTGGCCGTATGGCCTTCATCACGCTCGATGATCAGAGTGGTCGTCTGGAAGTGCGTGTGTTTGCTGATGTCTATGACCAATATCAGAGCTTTATTCAGCCAGATAAGCTGGTGGTGATTCAAGGCAAAATAGGCCAGGATAACTTTACCGGTGGCTTGGCCGCGACCGCAGAAAAAGTATTTGATATCACAGGTGCACGTGAAGCATTTGGTCATTCCTTGCAGATTAATATTGATAATAAAGAGATGGCCAGCCAATGGGTTGAGCAAATAAAAAATATGCTCACGCCGTTCAAAGGCGGCGCTTTATCACTGGAATTGTTATATCAGAATGAACAGGCGAGTACGGTAATTATGTTAGGTGATGACTGGCAGGTTACCCCGAGTGATACATTGATGAGTCAGTTAGCTATGCTGCCAGAAAGTCAAAAAGTCACGATCAGATACCGCGCCACAGTGGCAAACTGAACGCGTATAAAGCGTGACAGGCATAATAGTATGGAAACTCGCATTGTTGTACGATAAAGACACTATCTGAGCATTGTTGCAAGAGGACTCGCAAAGTGGATATGACACCTTATTTCAGACTGATGGCAGACAAGGATGCCTCAGATATGTTTTTCTGCACCGGCACTGAACCCCATATCAAAATTCAGGGCGTTATCAGACCAGTCGGCACCCAGAAATTAGCCCCGGGTGATGTGAAAGAAATGGCTTATTCGATGATGACGGATGAGCAAGCAAAAGAGTTTGAAAGTACGCTTGAGATGAACTTCGCGGTGCCGCTTAAAGGTGTTGGGCGTTTCCGGGTGAATATTTTCCGTCAACGTGGTGAATGTTCGATTGTCATTCGCTATATCAGAACGACGATCCCCACCTTTGAACAAATTGGCCTGCCTGATGTGCTCGGTGATGTGGTCATGGAGAAACGCGGACTGATTCTGGTGGTGGGGGCAACTGGCTCCGGTAAATCAACGACCTTGGCATCAATGATCGGTCATCGTAACCGTAATTCCAGTTCGCATATTCTTACCATTGAAGATCCGCTGGAGTTTGTGCACAAACACGAACGTTCAATTGTGCAACAGCGTGAAGTGGGTATCGATACCTTATCTTACGAAAATGCCCTAAAGAATGCCTTACGTGAAGCACCTGACGTGATTCTTATCGGTGAAATCCGTGATATGGAAACGATGAAACACGCGATTAATTACGCTGAAACCGGTCATTTATGTTTAGCGACACTGCATGCCAATAACGCGAATCAGGCGCTGGACAGGATTATTAACTTTTTCCCTGAAATTTTGCACCGTCAGTTACTGATGGATTTATCTTTGAACTTACGCGCCATTATTTCTCAACGCTTATTACCCACGAAAGACGCGGGTCGTGTGCCGGCAGTCGAAGTAATGATCAACTCGCCTTATATCTCCGATTTGATTAATAAAGGAGAAATTGGCAGTATCAAAGATGCCATGCGTGATAGTAATGAAAAAGGCACCATCACATTTGATCAGGCGCTGCTTGGCCTGTATCGCAGTGGTAAGATCACAGAAGAAGACGCATTGATGAATGCTGATTCACGTAACGATTTGAGCCTGGCCATTCGTCTTGGTGATGACAGTGCCGGGTCAGACGCACCAGATGAATTAATTCTCAGCTAAGTGTATTACTGGCTTAATGTGTATAATTCACCCATTTTTGAATATCTAAGGTAATCCTGATGCAGTTAAATTTCCTTGACTACGAACAACCCATCGCTGAGCTGGAAGCGAAAATTGATGAGTTGCGTTATATGAGTAATGACAGTGATTTAAACATCACTGAAGAGATTCAAAAGTTAAAGGAAAAAAGTGAAAGTCTGACAAAATCGATTTTCGCCTCATTAACGCCCTGGCAAATCACCCAAATGGCGCGTCATCCTCAGCGTCCATACACCCTTGATTACATTAAATTATTACTGACTGACTTCGAAGAGTTACATGGCGATCGCACTTATGCCGATGATGCTGCTCTGGTAACAGGTATTGGCCGTTTGAATGGGCGACCCATTGTTGCTATCGGTCATCAAAAAGGCCGTGATACCAAAGAAAAAGTCGCCAGAAACTTCGGCATGCCACGACCAGAAGGATATCGTAAAGCATTACGTGTGATGAAAATGGCGGAACGGTTTGGCATGCCTGTGATCACCTTTATTGATACGCCTGGTGCATACCCTGGCATCGGTGCTGAAGAGCGTGGTCAAAGTGAAGCGATCGCACGTAATTTATTTGAAATGGCACAATTAAAAACGCCAATTATCAGTACGGTTATTGGTGAAGGCGGTTCTGGTGGTGCCCTGGCAGTAGGCGTTGCTGATCATTTGATGATGCTTGAATATGGTATTTACTCAGTGATTTCACCAGAAGGCTGTGCTTCTATTTTATGGAAAAGTGCAGAAAAAGCCTCGGATGCAGCTGCGACATTAGGTGTGACCTCATCACGATTGAAAGAACTGAAATTAATCGATGAAGTCGTTGCTGAACCTTTAGGTGGCGCGCATCGTAATGTTCCTGAGATGGCAAAACGTGTCAAACAAGCTATTGAAAACAAACTGAAAGAATTAGAGAAAATCCCCACAGATAAATTAATCAAACGCCGTCAGGAAAAACTACTGAATTACGGCGCTTTTGAGGGATAAATAACGGGGTGGCATTAAATCCCCAGAAAATCATCACTGACATTACAACACTGGCGGCAGGACGTTCTGTTTGTCTTGCCTACAGTGGTGGTGTGGACTCTCATGTCTTGTTACATCTGTTAGCAATAACACACCATCCACAGCTCGCTCAGGTTCGAGCAGTACATATCAATCACGGTTTAAATAAAGCAGCAGCGCAGTGGGCTCAACACTGCGCTGAGGTTGCCAACAAGCTTGAGATGCCATTTAAAAATATTGATGTCGATGTTCAGGACATCGATGAATTAGGCATGGAAGCAGCAGCCAGAAAAGCCCGCTATCAGGCCTTGAGCGATGAATTGTTGCCAGATGAAGTGCTGGTGACGGCACAACATCAGCATGATCAGGCCGAGACACTTTTATTACAATTATTTCGTGGTGCCGGCCCATTAGGACTTTCTGCTATGTGGCCGGAAAGTCAGTCGCATGGTATGACCATTATCCGACCACTGTTGAATGTGTCTAAACACGAGATTATTCATTACGCTGAACTTCATCAGCTTGACTGGATTGATGATCCCAGTAATCAGGACACTGAGATTAATCGCAATTATTTGCGGCAAACCCTCTGGCCTCTATTACAGGAACGCTGGCCCTCGCTGGAAAAAACAATCGCTCGTAGTGCCGCGCATTGTCAGGAGACTAGCCTGTTATTAGCACAATTGGCGGAACAGGACAGAGCACAGTGTCAGTTGCAAAAAGATGGACATTTGTCTATCGCTGCTGTGAAGCAACTGCCTGCAGAGCGACAACGGAACCTGTTGCGGTTTATGATTGAAACAGCTGGTTATGAGTTGCCGTCTACCGCGATTTTACAGCGCATTATTGAGGATGTGATCAGTGCCGCTGAAGACAAAACGCCGATAGTTCGCTGGGCCAATGTTGAAGTCAGGCGTTATCGTGATGATTTATATCTTCAGACATCCACACATTCAGAACCCCCACAAGCAGAAGTCACTTTCACTGGTCCTGCTGAACTTGTTTTGTCCAACGGCTGCACGCTCAAATGGCAGCTCACTTCTGGTGATGGCTTGAAAACATCGGTACTTAATGGCGATATAATCATGCGTTATCGTCAGGGTGGGGAAAAGATCCGGCTCAGGGGACATTCGCAACATAAATCATTAAAACAGCTTTTTCAGGAGTGGTCTGTTCCTCCCTGGAAGCGGTCAATTATTCCGCTGTTTTTTGTTGGAACCGAGTTAGTCGCTGTCGTTGGCTATGGTTATGCCGAACATTATGCAGCCGAGACTGGCGAAAAAGGCTGGCTGCCTTATCTGACAGGTGATTTTCGACCAGATTTAGATTGAGCGAGAAGGGCAATTCTGATAATTTATACGCTATTTTGAGCGCAGCCATTCTGGCCGCGTCGTTTTTTATTGAACTCTCCATATTATGACTAAATTTATTTTCGTCACTGGTGGTGTTGTGTCTTCCCTGGGTAAGGGGATTGCCGCGGCGTCACTGGCTGCTATTCTTGAAGCTCGTGGACTGAAAGTCACGTTGGTAAAACTTGACCCATACATCAACGTTGATCCCGGCACGATGAGTCCGCTTCAGCACGGTGAGGTTTTTGTCACAGAAGACGGTGCAGAAACTGATCTTGATCTCGGTCACTATGAGCGTTTTATTGATGCGGATATGACCCGTAGCAATAACTACACGACCGGACAGATTTATGAGAACGTGATTCGTAAAGAACGTCGTGGTGAGTATTTAGGTAATACCGTTCAGGTTATCCCGCACATTACAGATGAAATTAAACGCTGTATTTTTGAAGGTGCTGGTGATGCCGATGTCGCCTTGATTGAAATTGGTGGTACGGTCGGTGATATTGAATCCTTGCCGTTCCTTGAAACCATTCGTCAGATGGGATCTGAGTTAGGCCGGGAACGTGCACTTTTCTTACATTTGACGCTGGTGCCGTATATCGCGTCTGCGGGTGAAATCAAAACCAAACCTACTCAGCATTCTGTTAAAGAGCTCAGAACCATTGGTATTCAGCCTGATGTGCTGGTTTGCCGAATGGATCGTCCTCTGCCGGAATCTGAACGTAAGAAAATTGCTTTATTCACCAATGTGACCGTTAATAACGTTGTGTCATGTGTCGATGTCGACAGTATCTATAAAATTCCAATGGAATTACACCGCCAGGGCTTAGATGACATCGTCGTCAAGCAATTAGGCTTAGATGCCAAACCGGCTGACTTAAGCCAATGGCAACAGGTTTATAACAACCTGACGAAGCCGGAAGGTGAAGTCAATATTGCTATGGTCGGTAAGTATATGGAACTGACTGAAGCTTATAAATCACTGTCTGAATCATTGATACATGCGGGCATTCACACCAGAACTAAAGTCAACGTGCATTATGTTGATTCTGAGCTGATTGAACAGCAAGGACCAGACTGCATCAAAGATATGGATGCGATTCTGGTGCCGGGTGGCTTCGGCGAACGCGGTGTTGAAGGCATGATCCAAACTGCCCAGTTTGCCCGCGAAAATAATGTTCCGTATCTGGGCATTTGTTTAGGTATGCAGGTTGCTGTGATTGAGTACGCCCGTCACAAAGCCGGTATGCCAGAAGCTTACAGTACAGAGTTTGACTTAAATACTGTTGATCCTGTTATCGGCCTGATTACGGAATGGCAAAAAGAAGACGGCAGTGTGGAACAGCGTGATCATGATTCTGATCTTGGCGGTACCATGCGTTTAGGTGGTTATCCCTGTGTATTGAAACCAGGCAGTCTGGCCCAGAAAATTTATGGTGAGCAAGAAATTGTCGAACGTCATCGTCACCGCTACGAGTTCAACAGCAACTATAAAGAGAAACTTGAGCAAGCAGGTTTAGTTTTCTCTGGCATGTCGAAAGATGAAACGCTGGCCGAAATGATTGAGATTCCAGAACATCAATGGTTTGTTGCCTGCCAGTTCCATCCAGAATTTACATCGACACCGCGCCATGGCCACCCTTTATTTGAAGGGTTTATTAATGCGGCCAAAGCTAACAAAAAAAATAGAGGGTAACACCATGCAGTTATGTGGTCATGAAGTGGGCGGCAGACAGCCTTTATTTTTAATCGCGGGCACCTGCGTCATTGAAAGTGAACAAATGACCATGGATGTGGCAGGTCAGTTGAAAGAAATCACTGACAAGCTGGGCATTCCGTTCATTTATAAATCGTCTTTCGATAAAGCGAACCGTACCTCGACAAAGAGTTATCGTGGACCGGGTCTGGAAGCAGGCTTAGCGATTCTGGAAAAAGTGAAAAAAGAATTTAATCTGCCAGTGCTGACAGATGTGCATGAAGACACGCCGTTAGCCGAAGTCGCCAGTGTCGTGGATGTGTTACAGACGCCAGCGTTCTTATGCCGTCAGACGAACTTCATCGTCAATGTGGCCAGTCAAGGCTTGCCGGTCAATATCAAAAAAGGCCAGTTTTTAGCGCCCTGGGATATGCAACACGTCGCAGACAAAGCCAAGTCGACCGGTAACCAACAAATTATGTTGTGTGAACGTGGCACATCCTTTGGTTATAACACCTTAATTTCTGATATGCGTGGTCTACCTACCATGCGAAATATGGATTGTCCGGTGGTTTATGATGCGACACATTCTGTTCAGCAACCCGGTGGACAAGGTGGAGCCTCAGGCGGCCAACGTGAGTTTGTACCCGTATTGGCACGTGCTGCGGTAGCCACGGGTATTGCCGGTGTGTTTATGGAAACGCATCCAGAACCTGAAAAAGCCTTAAGTGATGGGCCTAATTCCTGGCCATTACATAAAATGACAGCATTGTTAGAAATGCTGCAAGCAATAGATGCAACAGTAAAACAACAAGACTTTATCGAAGATGAGCTGTTAGCTCGTCGATAACAGTCGATATCAAAAAAACATTACGGGAGCAGAGCATTGAGCAAAATCATTGATGTAAAAGCAAGAGAAATCATCGATTCACGTGGTAACCCAACGGTCGAAGCTGACGTTATTCTGGAAAACGGTGCGTTTGGACGTGCAGCCGTACCGTCAGGTGCCTCAACTGGTGAGCGTGAAGCAGTTGAATTGCGTGATGGTGATAAAGGCCGTTACTTGGGTAAAGGCGTTCTTAAAGCGGTTGAAGCGGTTAACGGCGAATTAAGAGAAGCGGTGTTGGGGATGGATGCTCATGACCAACGTGCTTTAGACAATAAATTGATTGCAACTGACGGTACGGAAAACAAGAGCCGTTTAGGTGCCAATGCGTTATTAGCTATTTCTATGGCGACAGCGCGAGCAGCCGCTGCTGATTCAAAGAAAACGCTGTACAAATACCTGTCAACTGAAGAAAAAGCAGTGATGCCAGTACCGATGATGAATATCATTAATGGTGGTTCACATGCGGATAACAGCGTTGATTTACAAGAGTTTATGATTATGCCTGTCGGTGCATCAAGCCTGACAGAAGCCGTGCGTTATGGTGCTGAAGTATTCCATGAATTGAAAAAAGTGCTGCATAGCCGTGGTCTGAATACAGCGGTGGGTGATGAAGGTGGTTTTGCACCGGATCTACCGTCTAATGAGTCAGCGATCGAAGTCATTCTGGAAGCGATCAAAAATGCCGGTTATGAAGCTGGTAAAGACATTATGCTGGCACTGGATGCTGCGAGTTCAGAATTCTACAAAGATGGCATGTATGTGCTGGCTTCTGAAAACCGCTCATTAACGTCAGCAGAGTTTGCTGACTTACTGGCTGACTGGGCAAACAAATACCCTATCATCAGTATCGAAGATGGTATGGATGAAAACGATTGGGAAGGCTGGAAATTGTTGACTGACAAAATCGGTGACAAAGTACAGTTGGTCGGTGATGACTTGTTTGTGACTAACCCGAAAATCCTGCAACAAGGTATTGATAAAGGCGTTGCCAACTCGATTCTTATCAAAGTAAATCAAATTGGTACTTTATCTGAAACACTGGATGCGATTAACTTAGCGAAAGCCAATGGTTACACGGCTGTTGTTTCTCATCGTAGTGGTGAAACTGAAGACACGACGATTGCTGACTTAGCGGTAGCGACAAATGCTGGCCAAATCAAAACTGGCTCATTATCACGCTCTGACCGTGTAGCAAAATATAATCAACTAATTCGCATCGAAGCTGAATTAGGTGATGCCGCCAGTTACCCTGGGATGAAGGCGTTTAACGTCCAACAAGCCTAGGTCTTATGTCTAAACCCGTCATGATTTTGTTAGCCGCAATTTTGGTATTACTTCAATACCGATTGTGGCTCAGTCATGACGGGCTTCCTTCTTTATTACGCCTTCACCAAGCTGTAGAAAAGCAACGTCTTGATAACACTGAGTTAAAAGAACGTAATCAAGTGTTAGCTGCTGAGGTGCAAGATCTGAAAAGTGGTCTTGATGCCTTGGAAGAAAGAGCGCGTAGCGAACTCGGTATGGTGAAACCTGGCGAAACCTTTTTCCAGATTATTGATAAACCAGATGAGCAGTAAACAGGCTGTTTGGGCTGTAGTGCCTGCTGCCGGTATTGGTAGTCGAATGCAGGCTGAGATACCAAAGCAATATTTATTGATCGATGATAAGCCTGTTTTACAGTTAACGCTTGAGAGATTGGCTTCACACTCAGCCATTGAAGGGATTGTGATTGCATTAGCAGAAAATGATCAATGGTGGCCGTCTTTATCACTGTCTTTATCCTGTGAATTATTAATCGCTAAAGGCGGTAAAGATCGCTCAGATTCCGTGTCTAATGCTTTAAAACTATTACAGCAGCACATTGAGCATAACCCATGGGTATTAGTGCATGATGCAGCCAGACCCTGTCTGCGACATGCTGATATTGATGCCATGTTAGATACACTTGCGGATGATGCCGTCGGGGGGATTCTCGGGATTCCCGTCTCCGATACCGTTAAACGTGTGGATGACAATAATATGATCCAGGAAACCGTTTGCCGCCAGGGTTTATGGCGAGCTGCCACGCCGCAGATGTTTCGCTTGGCACCGCTTTCTGAGGCATTAATCTCAGCGGCAGAAAAGTCATTAGCTGTGACGGATGAAGCCAGCGCGATAGAGTTAGCTGGTTATCAGCCGCGCATGGTGGAAGGGCACAGCGACAATATCAAAATCACCGTACCGCAGGACTTAGCGCTTGCAGCACTTTATTTACGTCAACAGGCTGGAGGCAATTAATGCGTATAGGGCATGGCTATGATGTTCATCGCTTTATTGAGGATGCACCATTAATCATCGGTGGGGTCACCATTCCACATACACATGGTCTTGAAGCGCATTCAGATGGTGATGTGCTTATTCATGCGATCTGTGATGCCTTGTTAGGTGCTGCTGGCCTGTGGGATATTGGTCATCATTTTCCTGACAATGATGACGCATTTAAAGGAATAGATAGCCGTGTACTTTTACGGCGAGTGATCAGTGATCTTTCAGAACGCGGCTGGTGTGTTGGTAATGTGGATGCCACGATTGTTGCTCAGGCACCCAAGATGGCGCCTTTTATTCCACAAATGCGAGCGTTACTGGCTGTAGACATGGAAGTAGATGTCACGGCGATTAATATCAAAGCAACCACGACCGAAAAATTAGGCTTTGCTGGTCGAAAAGAAGGTATTGCCACGCATGCAGTTGCCTTGATTAGACAAGCGGACTAATGACATTGTCAGCATTTGATTTTGAGTCATTAGCCCGAGTTAATCCGGCCGCCTTGAGTCACCGTTGCCGTATTCGCCAAACGCCGGAAGATTTTAAGGTGGAAGAAAAACTGCCTTTCGAACCGGCTGGGTCTGGTCCACATGTGATGTTACAGATCACCAAAACGGATACCAATACCGATTGGCTGGCGAAAGAGCTGGCACAATTTGCAGGTGTCGATGAGGTGGCCATTGGTTATGCAGGACTAAAAGATCGCCATGCGGTGACGACACAGTGGTTTAGTGTGAATACCGAGGGTGTGGCTGAACCTGATTGGTCTGCCTTTGAGTCGGATCTGATAAAAATTAACCTTATTACACGCCATAATAAGAAGTTAAAACGAGGCGCTTTGTCTGGCAATAGCTTTAAGCTAAATCTTGAAGTACTTGATGGCGACAGAGATAGCTGGGAATCGGCACTCAGTCAGATACAAAAGCAAGGCGTACCTAATTATTTTGGTGAACAGCGCTTTGGTTATCAGATGGGCAATTTACATGGTGTTGAGCAGTGGTTTGAGCAGGGTAGAAAACCTAAAAGCCGTAATAAAAAAAGTCTGTATCTTTCTGCTGCACGGTCATGGTTGTTTAATCTTGTTGTCAGCGAGCGAGTAAAAGCACAAAACTGGAATCAATTTATTCCGGGTGATGTGATGCAGTTAAATGGCAACCACAGTTGTTTTCAGTCAGAAAATGATGATACTGAGTTATTTGAGCGCCTGAAAACCTTTGATATTCACCCTACAGGGGCACTTGCAGGGCAGGGAGAACTTCAGAGTCATGATGAATGCAAGCAGCTGGAAACAGCCGTGCTTGACGCATGGCAGGCTTGGGTTCAGGGATTATCAAGGCAGGGCCTGAAACAGGAGCGACGGGCTTTACGTCTGGTGCCGACAGAATTTAACTGGCAGTGGCATAACTCACGTTTACAACTCACATTCTTTTTACCTTCGGGCTGTTTTGCGACAGCCGTTTTGAGAGAAATGGCTGTTGTTGAAGATAGCAGTGAGAGAATTATTCAGGCTGACAGAGAGTCAGTATAGTAATGACAGAAAGGAGGAAGGCGCTATGTTGAAACGATTATGTCTAATATTTGCCTTCTCTAGCATGCTTATAAGCTCTCTCGCTTGTGCTGGTGATTGGCAGGCAAAAACGACTGACAAGCACCTTGTAGTAATAGAGCTATTTACTGCTGAAGGCTGTGGCTTATGTCCGGCGGCAGAACGCTGGGTTAAACAACTGCCACAGAAAGGGCTTACAGATAACGATGTGGTGATATTAAATTTCCATGTCGATTATCTTGACCAGAAGAAGGGCTGGGTTGATAAATTTGCCAGTCCAGTTTTTACTGACAGACAAAAGCAGCTGACCAGATTAAATTTATTCCAAACAGTGTATACCCCTGAGTTCTTTATCAGTGGTGAAGTGCTACATGATTGGCGCGCTCATGGGCTTGATGCCATCAATTTTGTCAGTGAGTTTAAGCCTGAAGCCAATATCAACCTCGAGGCAAAGCAAGATAAAAACAGTCTTTCTGTTCATAGTCGGGTAAGCGTTGAAGGCGATGAAAATAAGCAATATAGCCAGTTGTATCTCGCTTTGACTGAAAATAATGTGATTAGTGAGGTAAGGGGAGGCGATAATGCCGGCGCCACATTTAATCATCAACATCTCGTAAGAAAGTGGTTAGGGCCGTTTAAGTTAGATGCCAACGGTAAAGCGGATATGACGACTGAAGTTGCTCTTGAAAAGTCGTGGAAATTAGCTGATATGTCATTAGTGGCAATTGTTCAAAATATGGAAAATGGTTATGTCTTACAAGGGCTGGCCTTACCTTTAAAAGATAGATAGATGGATTATTTACCAATATTTTTAGATTTAAAACAGCAAGACTGTCTGGTTGTCGGTGGTGGTAGCGTTGCTACACGAAAAGTGAAGTTATTACTGAAAGCACAGGCCAAGGTCAGCGTGGTGTCACCTGAAATCAGTGATGCACTTGGGACGCTGGTTAAACAAGGCCAGCTTCGCTGGGTGCAATCCATATTTAAAGCTGAGCATATTACGGATCAACGCCTGATTATTGCGGCAACAGATAATGAACAAGTTAATCATCTGGTACATGATATTGCTAAGCAAAAACATATATTAACTAATCTGACAGACAACCCTGATGACAGCGACTTTATTTTTGCTTCTGTATTAGATCGATCGCCGATTATTGTAGCGGTATCCAGTGGTGGTGAATCACCAGTTTTGGCCAGAAACTTACGTGCCCGTTTAGAAACATTAATTCCGCCTGCGTATAGTAAGCTGGGTGAATTAATGGGTAAGTACCGCGAGACAGTCAAACAAAAATTTGGTGAACTCCGTCAGAGAAGACAGTTCTGGGATAGCGTTTTGTCTGGTCCTATTGCTGATCACGTGATGGCTGGGCGGGAAGGGATTGCCGAACAGATATTACAGCAGCAACTGGCTGATGAAATCAAAACTGTTGAAACCGGCGAAGTCTTTTTGGTGGGTGCTGGACCTGGTGATCCGGAATTACTGACATTTAAAGCACTAAGACTCATGCAACAGGCCGACATTGTTTTTTATGATCGTCTGGTGAGTAAAGAAATTCTGGCGCTGGTTCGTAAAGAAGCTGAATTAGTCTATGTTGGTAAACAGCGGGCATGGCATGCCGTCAGACAGGAAGAAATCAATAATTTATTACTGGAACACGCGAAGCAGGGTAAGCGGGTATTACGCTTAAAAGGGGGCGATCCCTTTATATTTGGCCGTGGTGGTGAGGAGATCGATACACTGGCTGAAAATGCTATTCCGTTTCAGGTTGTACCGGGCATCACAGCAGCATCAGGCTGCGCATCTTATGCCGGTATTCCCCTGACACATAGAGACTATGCACAAAGCTGCGTCTTCGTAACCGGCCAATTAAAAGAAGGTGAATTAGATTTAAATTGGTCAGTATTAGTCAAACCCAGACAAACAGTGGTTGTGTATATGGGGTTAGCGGGCCTGCCCCAGCTAAGTCAGAAGTTACAAGAGCATGGAATGCCAGCCGATATGCCTGCCGCATTGGTTCAGCAAGGAACAACTGAAAATCAAAAAGTCTGGTTAAGTACGATAGCAGAGTTACCCGAGCTTGCTGAGCGTGAAAAACCGATAGCACCTACATTGCTTATCATTGGTGAAGTCACACGCTTACATGAGAAATTGGCCTGGTTTAGATCTGGTTGATATCAGCCATTGTGGTTGGTTTATTGCAGCCGTTTGTGCCATATCCATAAAGTTAAAGATTTGTAAGTGTTTGTAAAAAAAGCATTAAGGAAGTTGGCACTATATGTGCAATCTTATCTGAGTTTTACAACCATAAAAATAACTCAGGAGAGTATAGGTAATGCAATTTCCGCAAAAGAGAAAGCTGATTTGCGTCATGCTAGCTTCCGCGCTGTTTTCCAGTGCGAGTTTTGCTGCTGACGATGATGTTAAATTAAGTGACATTGAAGTCGTGGGAACAACCCCTCTACATGGAGTAGGCTTACCTAAGGATCAAGTTGCTGCGAATGTGCAGACAGCAACTGATGAAGATATCGAACGTGTTCAGGCGTTAGACATTTCTGATTTCATGAACAAAACATTGGGTAGTGTCAGTTTGAATCAGGCACAAAACAACCCATTCCAGCCTGATCTGCAATTCCGTGGCTTTACGGCTTCACCTTTAGTCGGTAACTCTCAAGGTTTGTCTGTGTATGTTGATGGCATTCGTGTTAATGAGCCGTTTGGTGACGCGGTTAACTTTGAATTAATTCCAGAGTCTGCGATTGCCAGCATGAACCTGATTCCAGGCTCAAACCCGCTGTTTGGTTTGAATACGCTGGGCGGTGCTTTATCGATCAAAACTAAGAACGGTTTTACTAACCCAGGCCATAGCTTAGAAGCATATACAGGCTCATTTGGTCGTGACTCAGGCACCATTGAAAGTGGTGGTAGTGATGGTAATTTTGCTTACTTTGTGACTGGTTCTATTACTAAAGAAGATGGCTGGCGTGATTACTCTCCATCGCGTGTAGAGCAGTTTTTCACAAACTTAAGCTATGCTGATGAAGACACCACATTAGATTTTGGTATCACTGCGGTTGATAGTGATTTAAATGGTAATGGGGCATCTCCTACTCTGTTAGTCGATGCAGACCGTGAAGCAGTGTTCACGCATCCAGATAATACGCAAAATAAACTGCGTATGTTTACCCTGAATGGCACTCACTGGTTAAATGATAAAACTATGTTGGCTGCTAACACGTACTATCGTAAGAGTGATCGTGATTCATTTAATGGTGATGGTACCGAGAATGAATTTAATGGCACAGACATTGAAGATGAAGATGGTAATCCGATTGTTGATGGCACTACCTTGGGTCTAGATGGTACTGAAGACCTTGCAGCGAATAATACAAGTAAAACAGAGCAAGACAGCTTTGGCTTTGCTTTACAATCAACCTTTTTAAATGATTTGTTTGGTCGCGATAATCAATTAATTGTGGGTGTAGGTTTTGATCATTCAAATGTGGATTATTCCTCACAAACAGAATTGGCTACTTTCGATGATACTCGAGGTACAGTAGGTACTGGATATGTTCTTGATGACACAGTAGTCGATGGTAACGTTAAGACCGATACTTATAGTATTTTCTTCACTAATACGCATTCATTAACTGATCGTCTAGCCATGACGGTTGGCGCTCGTTATAACTGGATTGAAGTGGATATTTCAGGTACGAGTGAAGGTGGTGATCAAGATCTGAATGAGTCAGGAAATTCTCATACATTTAAACGTTTAAATCCTTCATTGGGTTTAACGTATAAATTGACAGATACTATGACTTCTTATGTCAGCTATAACGAATCAAATCGTGCACCAACAGCAACTGAATTGACTTGTGCTGAACCAGATTCACCTTGTGCTTATCCAAATGCGTTCTTAGCAGATCCACCGTTAGATGATGTTGTTGCCAGAACCATTGAAACAGGTCTACGTGGCCAACAAGAATTATTCAACTGGTATGCCAATGTTTATTACACCCAGTTAAAAGATGATTTATTGTTTTTCCCAGAAGATGAAAGTCAATCGGATGATGTGAGTGGTCGTTTAGGCTTAGGTAACTTCAGAAATATTGATAAAACAGCGCGTGCGGGTGTTGAACTGGGTATGGCCGGACAATATGAGAAGCTAAGCTGGTCAGCAAACTATGGTTATGTTCGTGCGACATTTGAAGATGATTTCACTTATTCACGTGATGGTGATTTATATAACGTGTCTAAAGGTGATCGTCTGCCAAGCATTCCTGCACATAACTTAAATGTAGGTCTGGACTATGCATTCACGCAACAATTTTCTGCAGGTTTAACCGCGTCATATCACTCTAGTCAGTACTACCGTGGTGATGAAGCGAATGACGATAAGAAAATTGCGGGTTATCGTGTTGTGAACCTGCACAGCCGTTACAAAGTGAATGAGCATCTGCAGTTCTTCGCAAAAGTCGATAATTTATTCGACAGCGAGTACAACACTTTTGGTTTATACGGTGAGCCTGATGAAGCACCGGGTCTGGATGCTTATGACAGTGATGAACATTTCGTCGGTACAAGTGCACCTCGTGCAGGATGGATTGGTTTCAAACTAACCATGTAATCATCTATTTAAAAGGGGCTGATTTCAGCCCCTTTTCATTTGTAAGGTACATAAATGAAAGTTCTATTTCTTTGTTTCACATTATTATTTCCCTGTTTGCTATGGGCTGAGGAAACACCTCAGTATTTTGAGCGTTGTTTAACAGCGGCTAAAACCTTGAAACCAGGTCATGTTATTAAGGTTGAACGTAAAGTCGAAGACGAGCGTGATGTTTATGAATTTGATATCCGTGGTATTGACGGTGCTGACTGGGACCTTGAGTGCTTAGTAAAAACGGGCGAAATTATAGAAGTGGAACAAGAAGTCGATCATCCGAACCATCCGAAATTTAAAGCACACGCCAAAATTAGCGAGTTAGAGGCAAGACAAATTGCCTTAGCGCTCTATCCTGGCGAAGTGGTTGAAGTGGAATATGAAATTGAACAAGGTGGAAAAGCCACCTATGAATTTGATATTGCCACAAAAGATGGAAAAGAAATGAAAGTGGAGGTCGATGCGAGTTCTGGGAAGATTATTGAGAAAAATCTTGAGCTCTGGCAAGTCGGTTTAGAATAAATTTTCTCGTTTTACTCTCAACCGCAGTGCATATTTCGCTAAGTGCACTGCGGTTTTTTTTATCTATGAAAAACGTAAAGAAAGATCAACGGCTTTAATATCTTTTGTTAGTGCGCCTACTGAGATTCTATCTACACCTGTTTCTGCAACACGGCGAATATTATCCAAAGTAATATTACCCGAAGCTTCAAGTTCTGCTCGGCCTTGGTTGATAGCAACGGCCTGTTTTAAATCATCAATACCAAAATTATCTAACATAATAATATCGACTCCGCTCGCAAGCGCCTGTTCGAGTTCTGAGAAATTTTCAACTTCAACTTCTATTGGTACGCCAGCAGATAGGGCTTTCGCCTGATTTATAGCATTGCTGATGGAACCCGCTGCCATAATATGATTTTCTTTAATAAGAATACCGTCATATAGACCGACTCTATGATTAAAGCAGCCACCACATTTTACTGCGAATTTTTGAGCAACACGCCAGCCTGGTAGTGTTTTACGCGTGTCCAATATTTTAACAGGCAACCCTGCTACAGCATCGCTGTAAATCGAAGAGATTGTTGCGGTGCCGGACAATGTCTGTAAAAAATTCATTGCCGTACGCTCACCTGTTAATAAGGCTCTGGCTGGTCCGTGTAACTCACAAATAACCGTATTGGCCTTCACTCGATCACCATCTTGGGCTTTCCAGCTAAGGCTTATTGATGCATCAAGTTGTTTAAAAACGCGTTCAAACCATTGCATGCCACAAATTGTTGAATCCTCACGTGTGATTAATGTGGCGTTTGATACTGCATCAATCGGAATCAGATTAGCGGTCAGATCTGCCTGACCAATGTCTTCAAGCAAAGCAAGTTTAACTTGTGAATCTATAAATGCGTCGGGGAGTGGATTTTCTATGGTCATATCGATAAGGTAATGGCAAATCAAAACAGGTTAACGTGTGCGGCATGATTAATCTACATAATGAGACGTCTTAGTGAAAATAAATAAGCAATCGGGTCTGATCGAAAACGCAATAATTACGCTATCACCTAATTATGATAAGCGGCCTGACCAACATGATCTTAGCGGTATTGTGATACACAATATCAGCTTGCCACCTGGTAAGTTTGGCGACACATTTATTGATGATCTGTTTCTGAATAAGCTGGATTGCTCCGCTCATCCTTACTTCAAGCAGTTAGATGGCTTAAAAGTCTCATCGCATATTTTGATTAGACGTAATGGTGAAGTTGTTCAGTTTGTACCATTTCATCAACGAGCCTGGCACGCAGGCGTATCGCAGTGGCAAGGAAGGGAAAAGTGTAATGACTTTACTATCGGAATAGAGCTGGAAGGGTGTGACGACAAACCGTTTGCTGAAGTTCAATACACTGAACTTGTGCAAGTAATAAAAGCATTATGCCACGCCTATCCAAAGCTGACATACGAGAAAATAACCGGACATGAGCATATTGCTCCAGGACGGAAAACCGATCCTGGCCCTTATTTTGACTGGCAAAAATTAACAACCATGCTAAAAAGAGAGAAATAAAAAAGCCGCCTTAAAGGCGGCTTTTTTAAGAATCGAAGCAGGCAATTACTTAGTGATTGCAATCAGCTCAATTTCAAAAATTAAGGTTTCGTTTGGACCAATGAGGTTACCGGCGCCACGTGGACCATAGGCCAGGTTAGCAGGAACAACGATGCGCCATTTTGAACCTTCTTTCATCATTTTTAATGCTTCCTGCCAGCCTTGAATAACGCCATTGACAGGGAAGGTAGCTGGTTCGCCACGATCATATGAGCTATCGAAAACGGTACCATCGATTAAAGTACCTTTGTAGTTAGCAATAACTTTGTCATTTTCTGTCGGAGTGGCGCCATCACCTTCTTTCAGAATTTCATATTGCAGACCACTGTCAGTCGTTACAACACCTTCTTTCTTAGCATTTTTTTCCATGTAAGCTTTAGCTTCAGCTTGTTTTTCGTTCATGACTTTTGCTAATTCTTGTGCTTTTTGTGCTTGGTAAGCTTGTACAACTTGTTCCGCTGTCGTTTGATCAAGTTGTGGTTTTTGGCCAGCCAGCATATCTGCTACACCCGCTTTAAATGCTTCAATATCAAGATCCACACCTTCTTGCATCATATTCTGACCAACTTGAATACCAAAGATGTAACTAATTTTTTGTTTATCTGTATCTAATGTTGTGGCGTTGTCAGCTGCCATTACGTTTGCTCCAAATAATAGTAAAGGTAAAATCGCGAGTGTTTTTAATTTCATATAATGCTCTCAATGTATAGATAAGGTGTGTGCCCGATTTAGTACAATGCTCTGCCTTAAAAGTTCATTAGCATAGGCTAAAAGTTCAATACCATACGCTAAATCCACAATATTTTCACGACTACAATGAGCTAATAACTGAGAAAAACACTTGGTTATTGCTTTAATTGATACTATAATAGTACCAATTAGGAGGTGCACCAATGTTGCGAATGGGAAAATTGACAGATTATGGCATTGTGCTGATGAGCTATTTTGCCTCAAATCTTCAACTTCAACATAGTGCACATGCTATTGCTGAAGCAGTAAAAGTACCACTGCCAACGGTAAGAAAAGTTTTAAAGTTATTGTCTCATTCAGGGCTGTTAAAGTCTGAACGCGGCGTAATGGGCGGCTATAGTCTGAGTCGTCAAGCTGATGAGATTACCATTGCAGAAATTATTACAGCGATAGAAGGACCGATTGCTTTGACCGAGTGTGTGAGCAGTGACAGTCACTGTGATCAGGAAACGCACTGTGCCGTACAGACTAATTGGACCAAAATTAATGATGCCGTTTTTCAGGCATTAGACGAAGTAAAACTATCGGATATGCTGACACCACAGACTTCACTGGGTATCAGTCCGATCAGATTCTATTCATCTTATAACGAGGTGAATAAAACAACTTTACAGGATGGTGAGTTCCATGACTGAACAAAGTCAACAACTTGAAGCGATTACACAAAAAGAATACAAAGCAGGGTTTGTCACTGATATTGAAGTAGACAGCCTGCCGCCTGGTTTGAATGAGGATGTGATCAAACAAATATCACTCATCAAAAATGAACCTGACTGGATGCTCGAATGGCGTTTAGAAGCGTATCGACACTGGTTAACTATGGAAACGCCAGAGTGGGCTCATGTTCATTATCCGGCCATCAACTATCAGGAAATCAGTTATTACTCTGCTCCAAAGAAAAAAACTGATGGTCCTAAAAGTCTGGATGAAGTCGATCCTGAGCTGTTAAAAACCTATGAAAAACTCGGCGTACCATTAGATGAAAGAGCGCGTCTGGCTGGTGTAGCTGTTGATGCCGTTTTTGATAGTGTCTCTGTTTCCAATACGTTCAAGGACAAATTAGCTGAAGAAGGCATCTTGTTTATGCCTATTTCAGAAGCAATTCAGGAACATCCTGAATTAGTGAAAAAATATATTGGTAGCGTCGTTCCACATAAAGATAACTTTTATGCCGCGCTGAACTCGGCGGTATTCACTGATGGCTCGTTTGTTTACATTCCTAAAGGTGTACGTTGCCCAATGGAATTATCAACTTACTTCCGTATCAACGCCGCCAATACCGGACAGTTTGAGCGTACATTAATCATTGCTGATGATGATGCTTATGTCAGTTATCTGGAAGGCTGTACCGCACCAATGCGTGATGAAAATCAGCTCCATGCCGCGGTGGTGGAATTGGTGGCAATGGACCGTGCTGAAATCAAGTATTCGACCGTTCAAAACTGGTACCCCGGTGATGAAAATGGCAAAGGCGGTATCTATAACTTTGTGACAAAACGTGCTGCATGCCGTGGTGAGTCATCAAAAGTCTCCTGGACACAGGTAGAAACCGGTTCTGCAATTACCTGGAAGTATCCGAGCGTTGTTTTACAAGGTGATAACTCAGTAGGTGAATTCTATTCAGTTGCTGTCACCAATAATATGCAGCAAGCCGATACGGGTACCAAGATGATTCATCTGGGTAAAAACACCAGTTCAACGATCATTTCCAAAGGTATCTCGGCTGGTCGTTCACAAAATGCTTATCGAGGTCTGGTACGAATTGGACCTAACGCGGAAAACGCTCGCAACTATACCGAGTGTGACTCTTTATTAATGAGTGATACCTGTGGTGCGCATACTTTCCCTTATATCGAAGTGAAAAATCCGACTGCAAAAGTTGAACATGAGGCATCCACATCGAAAATCAGTGAAGACCAACTGTTTTACTGTAAACAGCGTGGATTAGATGCAGAAGATGCTGTGTCGATGATCGTGAATGGTTTTTGTAAACAAGTCATACGTGAATTACCAATGGAATTCGCGGTAGAAGCACAAAATCTACTCGGTTTGTCATTAGAAGGTTCCGTGGGTTAAACCATAAGAGAACTGCCAAACAATATTCAGAAATTTTAGAGAGTGAAGATGTTAACAATTAAAAACTTACACGCCAGCGTTGATGGCAAAGAAATTCTTCGCGGTATTGACCTGACAGTTAACCCTGGTGAAATCCATGCGATCATGGGCCCTAATGGTGCTGGTAAAAGTACGCTGTCGAATGTTCTTGCCGGACGTGATGGTTACGAAATTACCCAAGGTGAAGTCATCTATAAAGGTGAAAACTTATTAGAGCTTGAGCCTGAAGAACGTGCACAACGTGGTGTTTTCCTGGCATTCCAATATCCAGTAGAAATTCCTGGTGTCAGCAATGTTTATTTGCTGAAAGCGGCTTTGAATGCCGTGCGTAAATATCAGGGCCTGGAAGAAGTCGATGCAATGGATTTCTTAACTCTGGTTCGTGAAAAAATGAAACTGGTTAAGATGAATGAAGAATTCCTTCACCGTAACGTTAACGAAGGTTTTTCTGGCGGTGAGAAAAAACGTAATGAAATTCTGCAAATGGCAGTATTAGAGCCGGCATTAGCGATTCTTGATGAAACCGATTCAGGACTGGATATTGATGCATTACGTACCGTTTCAGAAGGCGTGAATGCGCTCCGTGCTGAAGATCGTTCTATCGTGATGATTACCCATTACCAGCGCTTGTTAGATCATATTGTTCCTGATTTTGTTCATGTGTTATCTGAAGGACGTATCGTTAAATCAGGTGATAAAGAACTGGCAAAAGAACTGGAAAAATCAGGTTATAGCTGGATTCATGATGCGCCTGAAGGTGAGACTGCATGAAACAGTTAACGGATATCACAACACCTTTTGACGATATCGCCGTGACTCAGACTTTACCTGGTCAAGAGCTTGATTGGCTGCAGCAGTTACGCCAACAAGCCCGTGCGCAATTTCAGCGTCAAGGATTACCCTCTAAAAAAGTTGAAGACTGGAAATACACGTCTTTATGGGCTTTATCTCAAGAGGCATTCACACACGAAGCTGCTGCGAGCCAGTTGGATGAAATGCGTTGTTCACAGGTCGCATTACTGGAAACTGCCTATCGATTAGTCATTGTTGATGGCCAATTCAGTGCTGAGTTATCACATCTGGATGGTCTAGAGGCTGGACTGACTGTAGAGCCGCTTTCACAGGCATTTTCTAAAACAAAATCAGTGTTAGGTCAGCAGGTGTCGCTTGAAAAAGCTGGCTTGAATGCCCTGAATACGATGTTGATGACCGAAGGTGCCTATATTCAGGTCACTGCGAATACCAATGTGTCTAAGCCGGTAGAGTTGCTGGTGATTAATACCGGTGAAACCGATAAACTGGCTACACATTTACGTCATGTGATCGATATCGCTGAAGATGCTGAATTAACACTGGTCGAGCATTATGTCAGCCTAGCTGATAACAGCGTTGGATTGACAGATGTCATTTCAGAAGTGAACTTGGCAGAAAAGGCTCATTTGAGTCATTTCAAATTACAGCATGAGTCCTTGTCTCATTATCATATAGCGACATTGGCCGGTAAGCAGGCGAGCAGCAGTGTCTGGCATACCAATAATATTTCTCTAGGGGCTAAACTGGCGAGAAATGATATTCATAGCCAGCTATTGGGTGAGCAGGCCCATGTGACAATGGATGGCTTATATCTGGTTGCTGGAAAGCAACATGTCGATAACCACACACGCATCGATCATGCTGTGCCCAATACCACTAGTGAAGAGATCTACAAAGGCGTGTTGGATGGTGATAGCCATGCCGTCTTTAACGGCAAAGTTATCGTGCATAAAGATGCACAGAAAACAGATGCGAATCAGAGTAACCGTAATTTACTGCTGTCGCGCACTTGTGAAATTGATACCAAGCCTGAAATGGAAATTTATGCTGATGACGTCAAATGCGGTCACGGTAGTACCGTTGGTCAGTTGGACGAACAGCAATTATTTTTCCTGCGTGCGCGTGGCATGAATGAAACCAGTGCTCGAAGCTTATTGACCTATGCGTTTGCTGTGGAAGTGCTGCAACGAATTTCAGATATGCCGATTCGCCAGGCCTTATCAAACGTGATCGAAACGCGATTACCGCGAGGTGCGTAAGTTATGACGCAATCTACTCATAATTTGGTCGATACAATGCTGAATGATTTTGACATTGCTGCTATTCGTCGTGATTTTCCAATCCTGAATCAGCAAATTAACGGACATCCTTTAGTCTACTTAGACAATGCCGCGAGCAGCCAAAAACCTGTTCAAGTCATTGATGCCGTGGATCAGTATTATCGGCTTGATAATGCTAATGTCCATCGTGGTGTGCATAGACTGAGTCAACGCGCCACAGATGCTTATGAAGGTGCCAGAAGCAAAATAAGAGGCTTCCTGAACGCGAAGTCGGATAAAGAAATTATCTTTGTTCGCGGTGCAACAGAAGCTATTAATTTAGTGGCTCAAAGTTTTGTCAGGCCCCAACTGCAAGCGGGTGATGAGATTCTTATCAGTTACCTTGAGCATCATGCCAATATTGTGCCGTGGCAAATGGTCTGTGAACAGACTGGGGCTACGTTAAAGATCATCCCGATGACAGAATCAGGTGAGCTGAATTTGTCCGGATTGGATGAGCTGCTGACCGACAAAACCAAAATCATGGCTGTTGGCCAAGTCTCTAATGCATTAGGTACGGTAAATCCGGTCAAACAAATGACGGAAAAAGCCAAAGCTAAAGGCATCCCTGTATTGATTGACGGCGCACAAGCGGTGCCACATATGCAAGTTGATGTGCAGGAGTTGGATTGTGACTTTTATGTGTTTTCAGGCCATAAAATGTTTGCACCAACGGGGATTGGGGCTTTATACGGTAAACAAGCCTTATTAGAAGCCATGCCGCCATGGCAAGGTGGTGGCGATATGATTCTTTCTGTGAGTTTTGACCACACAGAATACAACGCATTACCGTATAAATTTGAAGCCGGTACCCCGCATATCGCCGGTGCAGTGGGCTTAGGGGCGGCTATTGATTACATGCAGTCAATCGGTATTGAAAAAATCGCCGCCTACGAACACGCCCTGCTTGAATTAGCCACGGATAAATTATCGGCTATTGATGGCGTCAGGATCGTTGGTACAGCGGAACACAAAGCCAGTGTTTTATCGTTTCTGATTGAAGATGTTCATCCTCATGATGTGGGTACTATTTTTGATCAGCAAGGTGTTGCTATACGTGCTGGCCATCACTGTGCTCAACCTGTTATGCAATATTATGGTATTGCTGCCACAGCACGCGCTTCATTTGCTTTCTACAATACTGAACAGGAAATTGACGCGCTGGTTAAAGCTATTCACACCACACAGGAGTTGTTTGCCTGATGAGTGATTTACGAGATCTCTATCAACAAGTGATCATGGATCACAAGAAAAAGCCGCGTAACTTCAGAGAAATTACCGATGCGAATCATATGGCACATGGTAATAACCCCTTATGTGGTGATGCTTTAGTTGTCTATGTAAAACTTAATGGCGATGTCATTGAAGACATCAGTTTTCAGGGCAGTGGCTGTGCGATTTCAGTAGCATCAGCGTCTTTAATGACGGAAACCCTGAAAGGGAAAACCCTAGCCGATGCTGAGGCACTTTATGAAGATGTTCATAAAGCTCTAACCGGTGATAAAGATGCTGTTGAGCTTACTGGCAAATTACAGGTGTTGGCAGGGGTAAAAGAGTTTCCTGCGCGCGTTAAATGCGCCACATTGTCCTGGCATACCGTTCATGCCGCAGTTGACAATGATCACGATATTTCAGTTTCTACAGAGTAAAAGGGCAGGTTTATGAACGATCAATATCAAATCAGCCCGGAACAGTTAAAAGAAGATGTGATAGATGTATTAAAGACCATCTATGATCCGGAAATCCCGATTAATATTTACGAGCTGGGCCTGATTTACGATATTCAAATCAGTACCTCAGGTAATGTAAATATCGATATGACTCTGACTGCACCAGGTTGTCCTGTTGCTCAGTCATTTCCAGGTGATGTCGAATCCAGGGTAATGTCTGTTCCCGGTGTAAAAAAAGCGCACGTGGAATTGGTGTGGGAGCCTCAATGGACCAAAGATATGATGACTGAAGCGGCGCAGTTACAACTGGGCATGTTTTAGCACAAACATCATAATTTATCATGACAAAAAGGCCTGTGATGATAAATCAGTCATCACAGGCCTTTTTTATTCCTTGGTATTTATCTGTGTAGTTTTGTTAGCAGAGCTTATGTTACTCGTTTGATGGCTGCTGCGGCGTATCAATAACAAATCGATATTGTTTTCCACAGTGTAGAATAACTTCCTTTTGTTGGCGTTTGAGTATTCGCATTTCTATTTTAATTTCACCAAACCCATCATGAGTTAGTACATCATCAAATAACTCGAGTAATTTGTTTTTGACCTTATCAGTCTTAATATCTTTTATTTCACTCATTCAGGCTATTCAGGTTGTTATGATTAACTGCCAATGTTAGGTGTCTGTAGATGTAAGTGTTATAGGAAGAATTCCTTTTTTTGTGAATAACAGAAAGTAGTATTAAAAACCGTCGGTGCTTAAGTTCTATTTTCAGTTATTAATGTGTAAATCATGTTATGAACAAGACCAAGAATACTGGCGTCGAAGTGAATGACTTACCCGTGGAGCCGTAAAGGATGAGCTTAAGAGGATTGATTAATTTACGGATAGTTATTTCGGTACTGGTTATCATCGCACTGGGAGCCAGTTTAGCTGTGTGGCAGGCGCGTGAGTCAGTCAGGGATGAGGTGACATCTTCCTATAATTTGGCACTGCAAATGGTTGAGTTCGGACTTAATCAGTTCACGCGTGATGAGCATACCGAGAGTGAATGGCTGGAACAAATCAGTCGCTTACGTGAAACACGTCATTTACAGATCACGATCTTTGACCAGGCTGGGAATGAAACCATGCTGAGAGGTGAAAAGAGTGACATCACTGATGATGCACCACCTCAATGGTTTATTGAGGCGGTGATGATGGATAGCATTAGCTCGGCCTATGAAATCAAACTGCCTAATGATGCGATTAAACGCATTGTAATTAGTGCTGACCCAATGGATGAAATTCATGAAGCCTGGCGGGAGTCACTAGTCTATTTCTGGTCGATTGTATTAATGCTCGGTATTATTTTCTTAGCTATCAATGTCGTGTTTCATTCGATGTTAACGGCGGTGAAAACCATTTTATCGGGTTTAAAAACGGTGGAAAGTGGTAATTATGAACAACGATTACCGCGGTTTCGCATTAGTGAATTTGATGCTATAGCGGCAGAGATTAATAACCTGACCGGTGCGTTAAATGCGGCCCGACAAAATAATCAGGCGCTGGCAAGACATACCATGCATATTCAGGAAAATGAACGTCGACATATGTCACGTGAATTACATGATGAAATGGGGCAGTCTCTTACTGCGGTGAAAGCAATGGCTGTTGTCGCTAAACAATCCGATAGCAAAGTCCAGAGTATTGCTGATTCTATTATCGAGATTTGTAATCATTTATCTGGGGTTGTGCGATCGATGATGAGAACGTTACATCCTCTCAGTTTAACTGATTTAGGACTGGTGGCGACCCTGACCGACCTAGTCGGTGAATGGAAACGTCGGCAGCCGTCCCTGGATATTCATTTAAATTACGATGACTGTATTGATGACTTGGATGAGGAAGTGGCGATCCATGTTTATCGTATTGTGCAGGAATGTTTGACCAATGTCGTACGTCATGCCAGAGCTAATCTGGCCAATATCAGCGTCAGGCAGAGCCTTGTTCAGCAGAAAAAATGGGTAGTGATACAAGTCTCCGATGATGGTATCGGCGGTTCATCATCAGGCGAAGGCTTTGGTGTTCTTGCTATGCGTGAGAGAGTAGAAAGTATGGGAGGACTGTTTATGTTCGAGTCTTCACCAGATGATGGTGTGACGGTGACCGCACGTATGCCATTTATAGAGAAGTAGTATGAACAACAATAATAAAATCAAAGTACTGTTAGTCGATGACCATGAAGTAGTACGAGCAGGATTTCGAATTCTACTATCATCACAACCCTTTATCGGGCAGATTAGTGACCTGGACAGGGGGGAGTTAGTCACACAGGAATATGAACGCTTCAAACCCGATGTTGTGGTGATGGATTTATCCATGCCAGGCATCGGTGGGCTTGAAACTATCCGTCGACTTCAAAAGCTGGATTCTGACGCGATTATTTTGGTCTACAGCATTCATGATGAGGCTATTTACGTTGAACGCGCACTGGAAGCGGGTGCGATGGGTTATGTCAGTAAAAACAGTGCAGCCGAAGTGCTGGCTGAAGCGGTCAAAAGTGTGGCAGAAGGCAAGCGATATATTGAAGAAAGCCTGCTCCCTGAAGTTGATGATGTCCGGCATGACAATATCGAGCATTATCGAAAAGTGCTGGACTTACTTTCACCACGTGAATTTGATGTATTTTGTCGACTGGCAAAAGGCATGACTGCTCATGAAGTCGCCGCAGATATGCACCTGGGTTATAAAACCATTGCTAACTACAATACACAGATTAAAAGTAAACTGCGGGTAAATACCGCAGCAGACCTGGCTAATATTGCGGTTGTGTTAGGCATTATCAAACCTTGATGGCTGGCACGCCTTCTTTTATTCGATATCATCAATATCGTTGTGAGCTGTAACTTAAAAAAGCTGACTTGAATCCATCGTCGTTTTACTGTTTAACTGATGCTAATGTGAATCAGAAGTGAGGTACGTCGATGCGTGGTATTAAGGCGAAAGATCCAATTTATATTCCTCATGCTGGGCCGGCCTTACTTGCCACACCTTTACTGAATAAAGGCACTGCCTTTAGCGAGCAGGAACGTCATGATTTTAATCTCAATGGTTTAATTCCACATCGATTTGAAACGATTGAAGAACAGGCGGAAAGAGCCTATCTGCAATATAAAACCTTCAAAGCCCCCATCAATCAGCACATCTATTTGCGTTATCTTCAGGATAACAATGAAACCTTATTTTATTATTTATTAAAAGCGCACCTGGTTGAGATGATGCCGATTATTTATACGCCGACAGTAGGTGAAGCTTGTGAGCGCTTTTCTGAAATTTATCGACGGGCGCGTGGTGTATTTATTTCCTATCCGGATAAAGATCGTATTGATGACATTCTGCACAATGTCACTAAAGATAAGATCAAAGTTATCGTGGTCACTGATGGCAGCCGGATTCTCGGACTGGGTGATCAGGGCGTGGGAGGGATGGGGATCCCTATTGGTAAGTTATCACTCTATACCGCCTGCGCTGGGATAAGCCCAGCTTATACCTTACCGGTGATGTTGGATATTGGGACTAACAATAAGGCCTTACTTGATAATCCGCTTTATATCGGCTGGAAACATAAACGTATAAACGACGCAGAATATGATGAGTTTATCGACCTGTTTATCCAGGCAATTAAGAAACGTTGGCCCGATGTGTTATTACAATTTGAGGATTTTGAACAAAGCAAAGCACTGCCCATACTGGAGCGTTATCAACAACAATTGTGTTGTTTTAATGATGATATTCAAGGCACGGCTGCAGTAACCGTCGGCTGTTTATTGGCGGCGTGTAGAGCAAAACATGAAACACTGTCACAGCAGATTATCGTTTTTGCAGGAGCCGGCTCTGCCGGCTGTGGCATTGCTGAGCAGATAATCCGACAAATGATGACAGAAGGGCTTGGTGAAGCTCAGGCCCGCGAACGCGTATTTATGATTGATAAAGCGGGACTATTAATGGATGACATGGCTGGCTTATTCGATTTTCAACGCCGTCTAAGCCAAAAGGCCACTCTGCGAACAAAGTGGAAGGCGGATAAAATGACGCTGGATTTAACGGATGTTATTTATCACGCTTCACCGACAGTACTTATTGGAGTATCTGGGCAGGCGGGACTATTTAATGAGACAGTTATCAAAACGATGTTAGCCCATTGCGAGCGACCCATTATCTTTCCTTTGAGTAATCCATCAAAGCAGATTGAGGCCTTGCCTGAGTCACTGCTTAGCTGGACGGAGGGTAAAGCCATTATCGCTACTGGGAGCCCCTTTAACTCGGTTGTCTATCAAGGTAAAACCTATCCAATAGCACAGTGTAATAATAGCTATATTTTTCCTGGGATTGGTTTGGCCGTTATCGCTGGTCAAATTAAACACATCACACATGAAATGATGATGGTCGCAAGTGAGGTGCTGGCAACACACTCACCACTACTTAATGGGGAAGAAGAGCAGTTACTGCCAGCCTTGGATGATATCGCTGAGTTAAGCAAGAAGATGGCATTTCAAATTGTGAAAATTGCGCAAAATCAGCAACTGGCTTCTAAGATATCGGATAGTGAATTAGAACATAAGATTGAAGAGCTCTTCTGGCATCCACAATATCGTCAATATAAACGTGTCAGTGTTTAGGAAAAATTTCCTTCATACCATTTGATATCATTTTATGAAATAGGAGTTTGTCCTATTTTTACCAATGGATGTTATACTTTACCCACAAGTTTGATCATTGCTCTTGTGGGTAGAGACTGATCTTTTGATCTATCTAATCTAATAAGGAGCTTTACTCTATGACTTCAATGTTCTTGAAGACAATCCCTGCCGTCCTCGCTTTAAGCATTAGTTCAACTGCATTTGCTGAAAATGATAATTATGATTTGGATGATATCCGTAGTTGGGATATCGTAAAAATTGAAACTTGTCTGGATGCCGCTTTGGATACTATTCCAGGTCATGCACGTAAAGTTGAAATGAAAATGGAAGGCGATGATCCTGTTTATGAATTTGATATTGAAGCGAAAGCCGATGGCAAGACCTACAATGTTGAATGTAATGCTGAAGAAGGTTTCATTGGTGAGATTGAGCGTGAAGTCGATGCTAATGATCCTGTTTTCAAAAAATTAGCGAAAATTTCACAAGCTGAAGCGAAAGAATTTGCCTTAGCTATACACCCAGGTAAAGTTGTTGCTTCAGAATATGAAATCGGTTTCGATGGTGATGCGACCTACGAATTTGATATTCAAAGCATTCATGGTTATGAAGTCAAAGTCGATGTGGATGCCGCAACAGGTGAAATTGAAGAAGCCAATATTGAACTGTACGAAATTGGTATGGAAAAAGAATAAGTTATTATTCTGACATTAAAAAAGCCGCTATTTATAGCGGCTTTTTTTTTATCGGCTGATTTAGCTTTAGCTCAATGCTTTAAGTTGTTGTTCAAGTAATTCATAGGATTGCTGCAGTTCAGCCAGTTTCTCTTTTTCTTTGGCAACAACATCTGCCGGCGCTTTGGCGACGTAATTTTCATTAGATAGCTTACCTGAAGACTGTTTAATGATCTTATCCAGTTTCGCCATTTCTTTATTCAGACGGTTGATTTCAGCGTCTTTATCAATCAAACCTTCCAGCGGAATTAAGATTTCCATTTTACCGACTAAGGCTGTTGCAGCAGCAGGAGCTTTACCTTCCAGGATATCAATTGATTCCAGATTGGCCAGACGGCTCAGGAACTGTTGATTGCTGGTTAAAATGGCTTTATCAGAATCAGAAGCATCTTTCAGTAATACCGGCAGTGCTTTTTTCGGCGCGATATTCATTTGTGAGCGAATAGAGCGAATACCAGTAACAAATTGCATGACCCATTCCATTTCAGTCACCGCATTCTGATCAACTTTACTTTCATCAGCAAGCGGGTAAGATTGACGCATAATCGTCTCGCCTTTAACACCTGCTAACGGTGCAATCGTCTGCCATATTTCTTCTGTGATATACGGCATAAACGGATGTGCCATTCTTAATGTCGCTTCAAGCACTCGTACCAGTGTGCGACGTGTACCGCGTTTTGCTGCATCAGATGCTGATTCACTGTTTAATACCGGTTTCGATAGCTCTAAATACCAGTCACAGTAGTTGTTCCAGATAAATTCATAAATACCCTGTGCGGCATGATCAAATCGATAAGCCTCAATCGCTGTACTGACTTCTTTTTCAGCGATTTGCAACTGAGAGATAATCCAGCGATCCGCCAGACTGAGTTCAACCTGATCATTATCAACACCGGTGTCTTGTCCTTCGGTGTTCATTAAGACGTAACGTGCTGCATTCCATAATTTATTACAGAAATTACGGTAGCCAGCGATACGGTTCATATCAAAGTTGATATCACGTCCGGTAGAGGCGAGCGAAGCAAAGGTAAAACGCAGTGCATCTGTACCATGAGCTTCAATGCCATCGGGGAATTCTTTGCGTGTGGCTTTTTCAATTTTTTCAGCCAGTTGTGGTTGCATCATGCCCGAAGTACGTTTTTGTACCAGCGTTTCCAAATCAATACCGTCGATAATATCGATGGGATCCAGCACATTGCCTTTGGATTTCGACATCTTATGACCATGTGAGTCACGGACCAGGCCATGGATATACACTTCTTTAAATGGAACATCGCCCATAAAATGAATGCCCATCATCATCATTCTGGCTACCCAGAAGAAAATAATGTCAAAACCGGTGACCAACACATTGCCCGGATACCAGGTTTTTACTGCTTCATCATCTTTAGGCCATCCCAACGTTGAAAATGGCCAAAGTGCAGAGGAGAACCAGGTATCAAGTACGTCTTCATCCTGAGTTAACTCGACGTCTGCTCCCAGATTGTTTTCCACTCGAACGGCATTTTCATCGTGACCGACATACACATTACCTTGTGGATCGTACCAGGCAGGGATTCTGTGCCCCCACCAGAGTTGGCGTGAAATACACCAATCCTGAATATCACGCATCCAACTGAAATACATATTTTCATAGGATTTCGGCACAAATTTCACTTTACCGGTTTCAACGGCCTCAATGGCTGGTTTGGCCAGTGTTTTTGCGTCAACATACCATTGATCGGTCAGCATCGGTTCAATGACCACGCCACCACGATCGCCATAAGGCACAGTCAGGTCATGATCTTTGATCTCCTCCAGCAGACCAGCTGCGTCAAAATCAGCCACAATCGCCTTACGGGCAGCGAAGCGCTCCAGTCCACGATAAGCTTCAGGAATGCTGGCATCGAGTTCAGTATTGGCACTGCCATCAGTATTAAATACTTGTGGAACATCACGTACATCGGCATTGAGGGTGAAAATATTGATCATTGCCAGGCCACAACGCTTGCCGACTTCATAGTCATTGAAGTCATGGGCTGGCGTAACTTTCACTGCGCCTGTGCCTTTTTCCATATCGGCATGTTCATCGCCAACAATCGGAATACGTCTGTTAACTAACGGCAAAATAATCTCTTTACCAATCAGATCCCTGTAGCGAGGATCTTCCGGATTCACTGCAACACCGGTATCACCTAACATGGTTTCCGGACGAGTTGTAGCGACCACAATATAGTCCTTGCCTTCACTGGTTTTCAGTCCATCTGCAAGTGGATAGCGAAGGTGCCACATATGGCCTTTTTGTTCGCGATTTTCCACTTCCAGATCAGAAATGGCTGTGTGTAATTTCGGATCCCAGTTTACCAGGCGTTTACCGCGATAGATCAGACCTTCTTTATACAGCTTAACGAAGACATGTTTAACGGCTTCAGACAGATCATCATCCATCGTAAAGCGATCACGTGACCAGTCGAGTGAAGAACCAAGACGACGTAACTGACGGGTAATATTACCGCCGGATTCTTCCTTCCATTCCCAGATACGTTTAGTGAAATCTTCTCTTCCCAGATCGAGACGGGTTTTACCTTCAGCGTTAAGTTGGCGCTCTACCACCATTTGTGTCGCGATACCCGCGTGGTCGGTGCCCGGTTGCCATAAGGTATTGTCACCTTTCATTCGGTGATAACGAGTCAAGGTATCCATGATGGTGTTATTAAAACCATGCCCCATATGCAGGCTACCGGTCACATTGGGTGGGGGTAGCATAATGGCGTAGGGTGAACCTTCACCTGTCGGCTTAAACTCGCCAGCTTGTTCCCACTTCTGGTACCAACGTTGCTCAATTGCGTCAGGGTTGTATGTTTTTTCCATGTGATATCTTGTTTGTCTGGTCGGTGTTCGGGATATACGAATGTCGTATGTATACGCTATAAATAAACGACGCATTATACCTGCTGCGACAACATCTGTTCAGAGGCAATATGGATTTCGTATTTTTAGCGGTTTGCTAGCTTGCTTCAAACGTGAAAAGTTTCTATCTCATAGCCACGTTGTTTGTAAAACTGGAAGCGTTGACGACCAGCTTGTTTGCTTGATTCATTATCATCAATTACTTCAGCTACACGTTCAAATTGGCTAAAGAACATGGGTTGTTCTTCAGTGAGATTAATGAGTACATCCATCAGTCTGGGAGGCTTTTTGTCTTCATAGCCGATAAGTACCGGACTCTGATTATCTGAACTATCAGTGATTTCATGTGGTACAAAGCTGTCAGGCCGTATAGCCCACAGTGCCGTATCGACTGCCTGACTATGATCTTCTGAAGCGGTATGGATATAGATTTGATGGCCCTGATGATAGGCTTTCTCCGCGAGACGGCAGGCAAATGCCTGCCGCTTTTCAAGCTCGCTTGATTTCAGAATATAGAAACTGATTCGGGTCATGATGATTTGTTAGCGTCGATACGATTTAATAAGTATTGAACTAACATTGGGACTGGGCGACCCGTTGCCCCTTTATTTTTTCCACTATTCCATGCTGTCCCAGCGATGTCTAAATGTGCCCAGGTATATTTTTCCGTAAATCGTGATAAGAAACAGGCGGCAGTAACACTTCCTGCTTCTTTACCGCCGACATTAGCAATATCGGCAAAATTGCTGTCCAGCAAGGGTTGATAATCATCCCATAAAGGTAACTGCCAAGCACGGTCAAAACTGTCATTACCGGCTTTTAATAAATCATCAGCAAGTTGTTGGTTATTCGCCATTAAGCCGGTGGTTGTACTACCTAAGGCTACAATGATGGCACCAGTTAATGTCGCAATATCAATGACGATTTCTGGATCGAACCGTTCACTATAGGTGAGAGCGTCACATAAAATTAAACGGCCTTCGGCATCGGTATTCAGAATTTCGATGGTCTTACCGGCCATGCTGGTGACGATATCGCCGGGTTTGTTGGCGTCACCATCAGGCATGTTTTCTGAACTGGGTACCACACCTACCACATTGATTGGCAGGCTTAATTCAGCCACAGCTTGTAGTGTTCCGAGCACACTGGCAGAGCCACACATATCGTATTTCATCTCATCCATGCCTTGAGATGGTTTTAGTGAAATACCACCGGCATCAAAGGTGAGTCCTTTACCCACTAAGACAACTGGCTTGCTGTCACCTGCGCCTTTGTATTCCATGGTGATTAATTTGGCTGGCTGGCGGCTGCCACGGGATACGGAGAGCAGAGAGCCCATACCCAAGGCTTCCATATCAGCTTCTTCCAGCACGGTGGTAGTAATGGAAGCAAATTTTTTGCCCAACGCAACGGCTTGTTCAGCCAGATAGGTCGGTGTGCAAATATTGCCAGGCAGGTTACCAAGCTCACGTGCCAGGTTCATACCAGCACCGATAGCCGCACCTTGTTCAGCAGCTTTTTGTAAGTCAGCATCAGTATTCTGAGCTGCAAAGATAGCGCATTCTAAAAGTGGTTTCTTGACAGCTTTCGCTTCTGATTTTGTTTGTGAATACTTATAAAGTGCTGTTTCGGTATTACAAGCTGTTTGGCGGACTTTCCAGACAGTTGTGCGTTCATTTACTTCAATATCCGTAAAACAGCATAAGGCTTTTTCAGCACCGCTTTCATTCAGCGCAATCATGGCAGCTGCAGTGGCGGTATTAAAATCGTTTTCAGTTGTTTTTGTTTTTTTGCCAAAGCCTACCAATAAAACCCGAGGGCTGTTTATCCCTGTCAGATTGTGGAGAAATAATGTTTGGCCTGGATTTGCGCTAAAGTCACCATTATCAGCGATACGTTTGATCTGACCTTGTGAAGCATCATCGAGTTGTTGGGCGGAAGGACTGAGTTCACCTTCGTTGTATATGCCGACGGCAATACAATCGGTTTGCTGAGATGCGAGGGCATCGCTAGTGACAAAATACTGCATGGATTTCTCCTGTAGGGTCAATTTGGTTTAGACTTCGTTATTTTAGTGTGTCAGATAATACCGATCTATTCTAACCAAGACTCTTAATACATGCGCAACGTTCCACAACAGATTTTTTCCTGGCTATGGGTCATTGACCGATACATGCTCAAGGAATTTGTGATTAACCTGACTGCAATCACAGGGGTACTCTGGTTAATTTATATTTCGACACGATTTGCGCGCTATCTGGCAGAAGCGGCGGTGGGCAATATGCCGGCGGATGTCATTTTCAGTCTGCTTGGCTTTAGTTCCCTCGGTGCACTGTCCATCTTACTCCCTATTGCCGCCTTTCTGGGCGTGATGTTGTCGTTGGGCAGAATGAGCTCAGATAACGAGCTGACCGTGATGGCTGCCTGTGGTATTTCACGTAAACGTATCATCAGAAATGTGCTGATATTCGCTGGTGTAGTAGCAACAGTTGTGGCGTATTTATCATTGACAGTTGTTCCCAGCGTCTTGGCTGATCGCTACCAGTTAGAACAAAAAGCGAAAATGTCGGCGAACACCACAGGACTTGTTGCTGGCAGTTTTAAAGAGAGCCGCAATGGTGACTGGACATTTTATTCTGAAAAACTGAGCAGTGATAAGCAGTTGATGGAAAATGTGTTTATTGAAATTCATCGCAAAGATAAGCCGTTGATTTTTCGCTCGGACACAGGACATTTTGAAGTGGATGTCGACACCGGTGATAAATTTCTGGTACTGAATGACGGTTATCGCTATGAAGGTAGAGCAGGACAACAGGATTTTACAATCGCTGAATTTAGGTCACATAGTTTGCTTGTTGAAAAAGGTGATGACGGACAAGTGCGGGAAAGGCATAAAGCGCTTCCCACCAGTGTCTTATGGCAGCGGGGAGGCCTGGAAGATATAGCTGAAATTCAGTGGCGAATTTCATCAGCTATTATGGTGTTAGTACTTTGTTTATCTGCTATTCCTTTATCTAATGCCGGTCCCAGACAAGGCCGTTATGCTGGATTTTTGCCTGCTGTTTTACTATATATCATTTACAGCAATTTACTCGGTGTAAATCAGGCGTGGATTGAAAAAGGCAGTATTAGCGTAGGTGTTGGCATGATATGGGTACATCTGTTAATGACCACGATCATGCTATTTCTGATGAATAGACAAAAAATTCAGCGATTATTATCGCAACAAAAACAAAGACGCCTGCAATAATGAAAATTCTTTCCAGATATATCGCTTCCCATATACTCTCCAGCACGTTTATCGTGTTGTTGGTGCTTCTCGGGCTCTATACCTTTATGGACTTTGTCGCTGAGCTTGATGATCTCGGTAAAGGTCAATATCAGCTACTTGATATTATGACTTATCTTGCTCTAACCATGCCGAAACGTATATACGAACTACTGCCTGTCGTTGCTTTATTAGGCAGTGTTATTGGCTTAGGTAACCTGGCTAGTCAGAGTGAGCTTGTAGCCATGCGTGCGGCAGGTATATCGATAAAAGATATTAACAAGTCAGTGATGGTAGTTGCTGCAATTTTGGTATTGCTGGCGATTGTAGTGGGTGAGGTGATTAGACCGCTCACCGAAGAGCATGCCAGAGAATTGCAGTCAGTAGCACAAACCGGAACGGTAGGCACACGATCTGAATATGGGTTCTGGACGCGAGACGGTAACCATTTTAACCATATCGAACGAATCAATAGCGATGGCACATTTACCAATATAGCCATTTACGAATTCGATGGTGCGAATCGCTTACGCGCGCTCACTAAAGCAAGCAGTGCCAAATATGAGGACGATAGCTGGATATTAAACGATGTTGTGCAAAGCACTATTGATGAGCATGGTGTTAAAGTCAATTCAACAACACATGCCCGCTGGAAATCACAATTAAATCCAGGCATGTTAAACGTGGTTGTTGTGCCACCAGAATTTCTGGCCGTCTGGAATTTGCTGGATTATATTTCTTTCCTGAGAACCAATCATCAATCTGTCGCTCAATACGAGCTGGCGTTCTGGAGCAAGGTGATGATGCCGTTAAGTACAGCGGTGATGGTGCTGTTGGCCGTGCCGTTTATTTTTGGGCCATTGCGTTCGACGCCTATCGGCGGCAGGATTCTGGCTGGGGTATTGATCGGTTTAGGTTTTTACCTGTTTAACCAAAGTTTTCAACATATTGGATTAGTATTTGGAATACTGCCATGGTTGGCGGCTTCATTGCCTACGATATTGTTTGCAGGCTTGGCGTGGTGGATGAATAAGAGAGTGAAATAACACTGAGATGAATTTAGATATTGCCGGATATATCCGCTCTGACTGAGCAGATAAAGATGGCGTCCCCTAGGGGGTTCGAACCCCTGTTACCGCCGTGAAAGGGCGGTGTCCTAGGCCTCTAGACGAAGGGGACCCAGTAACTTTACATTTTTTCTACTACTTAAAATAAAAACGGGTTTTAACAAACCCGTTTTCATGTTGGCGTCCCCTAGGGGGTTCGAACCCCTGTTACCGCCGTGAAAGGGCGGTGTCCTAGGCCTCTAGACGAAGGGGACCTAAAACTTTTTCTTTCGGTTTTTGGTGGAGCTAGGCGGGATCGAACCGCCGACCTCTTGCATGCCATGCAAGCGCTCTCCCAGCTGAGCTATAGCCCCGAAAGGAAGCGCATATCATAGGGACTGAGTTTCATACTGTCAACATTTCATCACAAATTAATTTCAATCACAGCAGCACATGAACGGAATCTCACTCATCGCCAGTACATAGTAACAGATAAGCAATTAGACTAAGTACTTGAGCCTATTTAGATAAACTGATTTTTAGTTTAATGCTGAGCCTCTTCAATTTGCTGATTCATCATTAATATGCGATAAATTGTGAGTTATTTATCATTAGGTCAGGATGTCGATCATGGCTAGAGCTGCAGCTTGAGGATGAACATGCGCAAAAAGAAGCTATTATCAACCTTGTTACTATCCTTATCAGCTGGTGTCGCATCTGCGCAACAAGAGCAAGGGTTAACTTGTCACTTCGGTTACGAAGATCAGTTTTTACCTATCCCCACAGAAACAAAATCCGAGAATGAGTCCCCGGTAGATGTAAAAGCAAACAAAGTGCAGCTATTACAAAACGGCACATCTGTTTTTTCCGGTAATGTTGATATTTTGCGTGATAATCAATTACTCAGTGCTGACAGAGCGACCTATAACCGTAACAGTGGTGATGTCAGAGCCAGCGGTAATGTGAGCGTACGTGACAGCGAAATGGTGATTGAGTCTGAGCAGGCGGAGTGGTCGGTCGCAAATGACCAGGGTCAAATGCTGAATGCGCAGTATCATACTCGTCAGATGCATGCGCGTGGTGAGGCGACTCATATTTTAAGGCAGGGTCAGCAAACGACGGATCTTGACGATGCAACCTACACAACCTGTCCAGAAGGAAGCGACGCCTGGCAGCTCAAAGCAGATAAAGTGCATTTAGATCATGAAACGGCTGTTGGTGAAGCAAAAAATGTGGTGATTAGAATGGGTGGCTGGCCCGTTTTCTATACGCCATATATCAATTTTCCATTAGACGACAAACGTAAATCAGGTTTCTTAATACCGTCTGTAGGTAACAGTGATAAAACCGGGTTTGATGTATTAACCCCATACTACTGGAATATAGCACCTAATCTGGATGCCACCTTAACGCCTCGTTATATGTCAGACCGTGGGTTAATGCTCGGCGGACAATTCAGATATTTGTTTGAATCAGGAGAAGGTGAAGTTGAAGCAACTTATCTGAACTCGGATGATTTAAAAAGTAATGGTGAAGATTTTAATCCTCATTATCAGGAAGCTAGAAAGTTATTTTCATGGCAGCATGAAAGTTATTTCGATAACCGCTGGCGTGCTTTAGTTGATTATAACTACGTCTCCGATGATGAATATTTTGAAGATTTTGGTTCGGGCTTGAGTCTGTCTAGCCGGACTTATTTGAATAGAAATGTCGAAACTGGTTATAGCGGTGATGTGTGGAATTTTACTGCGAGAGCCCAAGGCTACCAAACTCTGGGTGATGTCGAAGAACAATACAAACGCTTACCTCAGTTATTACTAAAAGGTTATCTACCTGATCAGGCATTAGGATTGACCTATGAGTTAGATAGTGAATATGTTGAATTCGATCACAATGAGAAAGTCGATGGCCAGCGTATCAATATTGAACCGGCAATCAGTATGCCTATGGGAACAGCCGCATTTTTTGTTACGCCTCGATTAGCCATTAATCATACGCAGTACAGTCTTAAAAATGATAAAACAAATGCTTATGATGATAGTGCCATAAGAACTTTACCTATAGCGAGTTTAGATAGCGGACTATTTTTTGACAGACAAATGACCGCATGGGGTGATAATTATATTCAGACGCTGGAACCACGTGCGTTTTATCTTTATGTTCCCGAACGTGATCAATCAGATATTCCAGACTTCGATACGAGCCTGACAACATTTAATTCCCTAAGATTATTTTCCCATAATCGATTTATTGGTCGGGATCGAATTGGTGATGCTAATCAGCTAACCCTGGCAGTAACAACACGGATTATTGACGAGGAGTCAGGTAAAGAAAATCTTAAGCTAACCGTTGGTCAAATTCGTTATTTTACTGATCAACGTGTCACATTAGACGGTACCATTGCAGAACGTGACTCTACTTCTGACATGGTGGCAGAAGCGGTCGCTTATATTGGTGATGAGTGGTCATTGAATAGTGAGTTTCAATGGGATCCCAGTGGTTTGAAATCTAATATGTCTTCAGTGGGATTACGTTATAAAAATGATAATGGCGGTATTTTCAATATTTCACATCGTTATCGTCGTGATGATCCAACACCGAATAATGGGATAGAGGAATCATTAGAGCAGATAGATGTGTCTACTCAAATTCCCATTTCTGAACGCTGGAAATTCTTTGGTCGTTGGTATCATGCAATTGATCAAGGTACAACGCTGGAAAAAATTGCTGGCCTACAATATGACAGTTGTTGCTGGGCAACACGTTTAGTTATGCGTGATTACGTCAATGATGTTTCCGATCAAGAACGGAATACAGCCATTTATCTGCAAATTGAATTAAAAGGCCTGGGAAGCTTCGGCCAGAAATCTGATAGTTTATTAGAACGCAGTATTCGTGGGTTTGAGGCAGAGTGAACTTGAGATGTGCTAGATAGTCCATTGCGTTTAGATGCCTCGAACAGAAACGAAGTTAAAACATAAATTTGGAGTAATAGAATTTAATGATTAAGTATCTGATTGTCGGTTTGTTACTGGCAACCAATGTATGGGCGCAGTCTTTAGATAAGATTGTTGCAGTTGTAAACGACGAAGTCATTCTTGAGAGTGATTTACAGGATATGGAGCAAACAATTCGTCAGCAAATCCGTCAGAGAGATGCTGCTATGCCTCCAAGTGACATATTGCGTAAACAAGTACTGGAAAGATTGATTATGCAACGTCTGCAAATTCAGGATGCAGATAAAGTAGGTATCCGTGTTGGTGATGATGCACTTAATGCTGCTCTGAAACAGATTGCTGATAAAAACCAATTGACTTTGAGGCAGTTCAGAGATGTTTTAGAGAAAGATGGTTATGACTTTAGCCAATTTCGTGAAACGATTCGCGATGAAATGATTATCGCTCGTTTACGTAAAAGTCAGGTTGAAGACCGAGTTGTGGTATCAGATCGAGAAGTCGACAATTTTCTAGCTACTCAAAAAATTCAAGACGGTGGACAAGTCGAGTACGATCTACAACATATTCTTATTAGTCTTCCTGAAGCGGCATCTCCTGAGGAAGTGCAAGCAGCACAAGAAAAGCTGGAAAAAGTTCAGGCTTTATTGAAAGAGGGGGGCGATTTTTCTCAAGTTGCTGCCGGATATTCTGATGGTCAAAATGCGCTTGAAGGCGGCGAGTTAGGCTGGCGTAAACAAGGTGAGCTGCCATCACTGTTCGCTGATGTTGTACCAACACTTGCAGTAGGTGAGGTCAGTCAACCATTACGCAGCGGCAGTGGCTTTCACTTAGTCAGAGTCAAAGATAAAAAAAGTGAAGATGTTCACTTGGTCAAGCAAACATTAGCTAGTCATATTTTGATAAAAAACAATGAGCTAACCACTGATGAAGAAGCACAACAACGTCTTGAAAAGCTGAGAGAGCGCATTGTTAATGGTGAAGACTTTGCCGAGTTAGCAAGAGCTAATTCAGATGATACGGGCTCAGCGATTGACGGTGGAAGTTTAGGTTGGGTTAGCCCGGGTGTGATGGTGCCTGAGTTTGAAGAAAAGATGAATTCGCTAGCTGTGGGTGAAATGAGCGATGTGTTTAAGAGTCGTTTTGGTTGGCATTTGATTAAAGTTTTTGACCGTCGTGAAGAAAACATGGCGGAAGAATACCAACGAAGCAAAGCGCGTGAACAAATTCGCCAGCGTAAAATTGATGAAGAAATGGAAACATGGCTACGTTCGATGCGTGATGAGGCCTATGTTGAGTACCGTAATCCTTGAGTGAAATAAAACGAATTGCAATAACCCCAGGCGAACCGGCTGGAATTGGCCCTGATTTGGTACTGACTCTAGCGCAGCAAAAGCATCAGGCTCAAATCATTGCACTTGCTGATCCAGTATTACTCGCTGAACGAGCTGATCTACTTGGTCTATCAATTAAAATGATCGAAGTCGATTTGTCAGCGCCGCCTAAAATTGCTGAATCTGGTGAGCTTTACGTTATGCCTCATCACTTAAAAGTGCCGGTTAAAGCAGGGCAATTAGATAAGCTCAATAGTCGCTATGTGCTGGAAACACTGCAATCAGCCTTGGAAGGCTGTTTATCTCATGAATTTGATGCTGTGGTAACGGCGCCTGTACATAAAGGCATTATCAACGATGCTGGTGCAGCATTTACAGGGCACACTGAGTTTTTTGCTGATGGGGCTGGTGTCAAGAAAGTGGTGATGATGTTGGCAACAGAGTCGTTAAAAGTGGCACTGGCAACGACACACTTGCCTTTACGGGAGGTCGCCGACGCAATTAATCGTGATGAACTGAGTCAAGTCATTGAGATTATTAACCAGTCGATGCGACAACACTTTGACTTAGTCAATCCAAGAATAGCCGTATGTGGTTTAAATCCTCATGCGGGTGAGGATGGTCATCTTGGACGTGAAGAGGTGGATATTATCCAGCCCGTGATTGATGCCTATATTAAAGCAGGCTATGCCGTCTCAGGTGCCTGGCCGGCTGATACAATATTTAATCAGGATAAGTTACTGAACTATGATGTTGTATTAGCGATGTTTCATGATCAAGGATTGCCGGTTTTGAAACATCATGGTTTTGGTAAGGCCGTTAATGTCACCTTGGGTTTACCCTTTATTAGAACATCAGTTGATCACGGGACAGCGCTTGATTTAGCTGCAAGCGGTCAGGCTAATCCAAGCAGTTTATATGCTGCTTTATCGATGGCCATTGCGATGGCTAACACACATTGAGTAAATCATGACCCAATCTTCTTTCCCCCGAGCAAGAAAGCGCTTTGGACAAAACTTTCTACATGATCAGTCAGTTATTAATTCAATTGTTGAAGCGATAAGTCCGGAAGCTGGTCAGCATCTTGTTGAAATCGGTCCTGGGCGAGGTGCTTTAACAGAGCCACTATTACAGCGTTGTACGCAGCTTGACGTGATTGAACTTGATAGAGATCTGGTGCCACTGTTAAGAAGCCAGTTTTCCAACTATGAGCAGCTTAATATTCATGAAGCAGACGCGTTGCGGTATGACTATTATCAACTTGTCAGTAACCACCAACCGTTGAGAATAATAGGTAATCTGCCCTACAACATTACAACGCCATTACTATTCCATTTGCTTGATTATTCTCAACACATCACGGATATGTGTTTTATGCTGCAAAAAGAGGTTGTTGAGCGCATCTGTGCGCAGCCTGGAACAAAGCAGTACGGTCGGTTGAGTATCATGATTCAGCATCAGTGTGAGACGGATATGTTATTTGTTGTTCCTCCTGAAGCGTTTGAACCGGCACCTAAAGTTGAATCTGCCATCATTTATTTACAGCCTCGTAAACAACGCCTAGGTGGTGATGTCGACATGGCAACATTGAGTCATATTGTCACTCAAGCATTCAGTCAACGCCGAAAAACCATTGCTAACACATTGAAAAAATTGATTTCTATCGATATGTTTCAGGCCGCTGATATTGATCCAACACAACGTCCTGAAACAATTACGGTTGAAGCTTTTGTCAGATTGACTCGTTGTTATCTTGCTGCATCTGCTTAATCTCAATAATCATGCCAGATGTTCTAAATTGGTTTTAACTGGATGGCTTATTCACTCAAGCTAGATAAAATCTTGCTAACAACACAAATGAACTGTCTTGACACGCCGATTTTGCTGTAGTTAGATACTCAGAACCAATGGGACTCATAAGCATAACTTAACGTCGCTATTGGGACTTGGACGACATAAATAAATAATGATATGAGGAATTAAGCTGTGAATAAATCTGAACTCATCGATGCAGTTGCTGCAGCTGCGGACATTTCAAAAGCAAAAGCTGCACAAGCTGTTGATGGCATGACATCTGCCGTAACTAAAGCTCTAAGCAGTGGCGATCAAGTCACTTTAGTTGGCTTCGGTACATTCTCTGTTCGTGAGCGTGCAGCACGTACTGGTCGTAACCCTCGTACTGGTGAAGAAATCAAAATTGCCGCTGCAAAAATTCCTGCATTTAAAGCTGGCAAAGCATTAAAAGATGCTGTAAACTAGTTTTTTTTCTTGGGGTGCTTAGCTCAGCTGGGAGAGCATCGCCCTTACAAGGCGAGGGTCGGGGGTTCGAACCCCTCAGCACCCACCAAGAATATACGGAGCGGTAGTTCAGTTGGTTAGAATACCGGCCTGTCACGCCGGGGGTCGCGGGTTCGAGTCCCGTCCGCTCCGCCAAAAAAGAGGAAAGGCGCATCTTATGCGCCTTTTTTTTTGCCTATTGTATTAGAATAGCCGTTTTTAACAACATTTCGGGAAGGTTCTCTTCATATGTTGCATTTCATACGTAATCACGCCCAGGGATGGATTGCCTGGTTCATCGTTGGTTTAATTAGTATTCCATTTGCTCTGTGGGGCATTAACTCATATTTGTCTGGCGCCTCGACGGTTGTTGTGGCAGAAGTGAATGGCTCACCCATCACCCAAACAGAACTACAAACGTCGTTACAGCAGTATCGTGATCGTATGCGTAGCATGATGGGGGATCAATTTGATCCAGCGATGTTTGATAACGCTAGTGTAAAAAAAGACGTATTAGACGGGCTTATTGACCAACGTTTATTACGAGATGCAAATCAAACCTTAAAACAACGTATCAGCGATGCTGCGGTATCTCAGTTCATCCGTTCTACTCCCGCTTTCCAACGTGATGGTAAGTTCGATTCCGATTATTACGGGATGGTGCTGGCGCGGGTAGGCTATACCCCTGCTCAGTATGAAGCGCAGCTAAGAGCAGATTTATTATCTCAAGAGCTCACCACCAATATTCAGAATTCATCAATTGCCAGTGTTAAATTACTTAATGAAGCATTGAGATTAGAGAGACAACAACGTGAGCTAGCTTATGGTGTCGTTCCTATTCAGCGATTCGTTGACAAAGTGAATGTGGATGACGAAGAAGTGAAGCAATATTACGAGGACAACGTAGCTGCTTATACAGCTCCAGAACAAGTCAAACTGAACTATATTGAGTTATCGGTTGATGAGTTGGCGAAAGGGGTTCAAGTCAATGATGATGAACTGAAAAAATTCTATGCTGATAATCAAAATCAATTTGTGGGTCCTGAACAGCGTCGTGCAAGCCATATTTTAATTGAAGGTGATGACGATGCGGCTTTAGAAAAAATTAAAGCGATTCAAACCCGTTTAGAGAACGGTGAAGACTTTGCCTTATTGGCAAAAGAAACTTCTGATGATACTGGATCAGCAGAAAAAGGTGGTGATCTTGGTTTCTTTGGTAAAGACGTCATGGACCCAGCATTCGAAGAAGCAGCATTTGCATTGACGAATGTCGGAGATGTCAGTGAACCGGTCAAGACAGAATTTGGTTATCACCTGATTAAACTGACGGGTATTCAAAAGCCAGAAGGCAAAACATTTGACCAGGCGCGTGATCAAGTTGAGAAAATGTATCGTCGCCAGCAAGCTGAATCTATTTTTTATGACAAAGCTGAACAGTTAGCCAATTTGAGTTTCGAAAATCCCGATAGTCTGGATGTCGCGGCTGAGGCACTTGGTCTGGATATCAAAACAACCGAGAGTTTTACTCGAACTGGAACTGAGGCTGGGGTCACTAGTAATAAAAAAGTCATTGATGCAGCATTTAGTGAAGATGTCTTAAAGAATGACCTAAACAGTGCTGTGATTGAATTGTCAGATAATGATCTTATCGTTGTACATAAGAACAAACATATACCAGAAACGGTTTTACCCTTTGAGTCTGTTTCTCCAGCAATCAAACAACAGTTAGTGTTTGATAAAGCAAGAAAATTGGCACAAGATGAGGGTGAGTCTGTAGTAGAAAAAGTGAAATCTGGCGAAAGTCCTGAGTCTCTGTTAACTAACTGGCAGGCTGCCGAGTTTTATGGTCGTGATGCAGAGAAAGTCAGCAGTCAAATTCTTCAACGTGCTTTCACAATGCCAAAACCCTTATCGGCGCCTGAGTATGAAGGATTCTCAGCAGATAATGGAAACTACGTTGTTATCAAATTAACAGCGGTTAAAAATGGCGATATTGATGATGTTACTGATGAGCAGAAGAAAGCTCTGCAACAACAGTTAACGAGCATTTATGCATCGGCAGAGGTTGAAGCCTTTATTGCCCAATTACGCAATGATGCTGATATTGATATTCATCAGGATGCACTGAAATAAATGATTATTTATTGAGCATTATTAAAGGCGCCTTAGGGCGCCTTTTTTATTTTATGTGAACCGATCAACGATAGCACTGCCCACGCTATCACTCCAGACGTTGATAGAGGTTCTGAACCTGTCCAGTAACCAATCAACAGAGAGTAATAAGGCGATGCCATCCAGTGGTAAGCCTACAGCACTTAGAACAATTACCATGGTGACCAGTCCGGCTTCAGGTATGCCAGCTGCACCGATAGCAGCTAATGTGGCAGTAACAAATACAATGGCCTGCTGAGTCAGGCTTAAATCAATACCATAAGCCTGTGCAATGAACATCACCGCTGCTGCTTCATATAGCGCTGTACCATCCATATTTATAGTTGCGCCAAGCGGTAATACAAATTTACTGACTTTATGGCTGACACCATTCTCTCTGACACATTCCATTGTTAATGGAAGTGTCGCAGAGGAGCTGGCTGTACCAAATGCTGTCACTAATGCACGAGCCATACCAAGTAGGTAGGAGGTTCCCCGTCTTGTCATCAAAAATAAAACCAGTAGTAACAAGACCCCATGAATAGAAAGTCCTGTTAACACGGTCACAACATGCCAACCAACGGCTTTCATTTCGGCAAGAAAGTGTTCGCCACCACCCGCATTACCCAATCTGGCAGCAATCAGAGCAAAAATACCTATTGGGGCCAGATGCATAACCCAGATCACTAAGGTCATCATCGCCTCATTGATGCCATCAAACAGCTGAAACACGGGTTTACCTTTTTCACCTAAGGTACTTAATGCCATAGAGAACAGGATTGCAAAGACAATGAGCGGTAGAAGCTGAGTTTGTGCGGCTGAGGAAATCAGATTAGGGGAGACGAGAGACAGAATAATATCGCTGATACCCGTATTTTGTTTTTCTAAAATATAGTCGGGCACAGCCGTTTGGCTCCATTGCATACCGGCGCCGGGCTGGATCCAATTAACAACGATGAGTCCAATTAAGACTGCAGTCGCTGTCGATAGACTGTAATAAAGCAGCGTAAAACCACCTAATTTGCCTAATTTCTTTAAGTTGCCTAATGAACCTATGCCGCTGACAATGGAAGCAATCACCAAAGGGATAATGGTCATTTTCAGAGCGTTGAGAAACAGTGTGCCAAGCCAGCTGATATTAACGGCTAGCGTGGGGTTATACCAACCGAGTAAAACACCACTCACTGCTCCCAGCACAATGAAGGCCAGCAAAATCATGGCATGTTTATGAGACATAAGGCCTCCATATTTTGAACAAAAAAAAGGGCATTTATAAATGCCCTTTTAGAATACCAGCAAAAATAAGCGGTTTACTTATCACCAATGCCGACAATGTTATAACCGGCATCAACATAGGTGATTTCACCTGTGACACCTGATGCCAGATCGGAACATAAGAATGCCGCTACATTGCCCACTTCTTCAATGGTGACATTTCTTCTTAATGGTGAATTGCGTTCACCATAAGCCAGCATTTTGCCAAAATCACCGATACCCGCAGCAGCAAGTGTTTTGATTGGACCGGCTGACACTGCATTAACACGAATACCTTGTTCACCAAGCGAGTAGGCCATATAGCGGACAGTCGCTTCCAGAGCGGCTTTTGCTACTCCCATCACATTGTAGTTATCAATCGCTTTTTCAGCACCTAAGTAACTCAGTGTCAATAATGAACCATTACGGCCCGCCATCATGTTTTTTCCTGCTTTCGCTAAAGCAGCAAAACTGTATGCACTGATATCGTTGGCCATAGCGAAACCGTCTCGGGTCACACTATCAACGAAGCCACCTTGCAATTGTTCACGGGGGGCAAATGCAACAGAGTGAACGATAGTATCAAGACCATCCCAGTGTTGACCTAATGATTCAAATACACTGTTGATTTCATCATCACTGCTAACATCACAAGGAAAGACCAGCGCTGGGTTCGCGCCACATTCTTCAGCGATTTTTTCAACGCGTGATTTTAATTTCTCATTTTGATATGTGAAAGCTAATTCAGCACCTTCACGTGCCATCGCATGAGCAATACCAGATGCAATTGAGCGGGGGCTGGCGACACCCACAATTAATGCGCGTTTGCCTTGCAGAAAACTCATGTGTCTCTCCTAACTACATATAAAGGCGGATAACTTACCTGATTTTAGGGATGACGGAAAGGGCAAGCATGCAGTAATCTTCTACTGTTATCATGCAAACAGTATCTATTGCTTTGAAATGAGGTTATATGAGATTGAAATATTGGTTGCTTAGTAGCGTGCTGTTCTTAGTAACAGCATGTGATATGAAAGCGATAAACTCACCTTATCCAGAAGCATCCAGTGATGAATCTATTCTCTACAGCGCTTTTTCACTTCGCCCTAAACATTTAGATCCCGCCCGTTCTTACAGCGCGAATGAAGCTATCATCACTGCTCAGGTATACGAGCCACCTTATCAGTATCATTATTTAAAAAGACCCTATCAACTCGAGCCATTGTCGGCCTCAGCGATGCCTGAAGTGGTTTATTTGGATAAGGACGATAACCCGGTTAATGCCAATGCCAAGAATATTGCCTTTTCTGTCTATAGCATCCCTATCAAACACGATATTCTCTATCAGCCTCATCCTGCGTTTGTAAAAGATGAGAATGGAAACTGGCTTTACCATCATTTAACAGACGAACAAATCGCCAATGTAGAAGATTTAGCGGACTTTGAAAAAACAGCTACACGGCAGCTGGTTGCCGCTGATTTTGTCTACCAGATAAAACGTCTGGCACACCCTGAAGTCCATTCTCCAATCCTTGGAGTGATGGCGGAGCATATCGTTGGGCTTAAAGAGTACGCTGAGCAATTAAGAGCCATTCGAAAAGAGCAGGGTGAAGTCGACCTTCGTCAGCATGAAATCAGTGGTGTAAAGACCATTGATGATTATCACTATCAGATAAAAGTATACGGAAAATATCCACAACTGGATTACTGGTTAGCAATGCCTTTTTTTGCGCCTATCCCATGGGAGGCGGAAGAATTTTACTCCCAGCCAGGGCTGATTAATAAAAATATCACTCTAGATTGGTATCCTGTCGGAACTGGCCCATTTTACATGACTGAGAATGATCCGAACCGACGCATGGTGTTGACTAAAAATCCTAACTTTCACGGTGAACGCTATCCAGCAGAAGGGGAAGACACGGATAAGCAAAATGGCTTATTAGACGATGCGGGTAAACCGTTGCCCATGATAGACAAAATTGTTTTTACTCTCGAAAAAGAAAATACGTCTTACTGGGGAAAATTCATGCAGGGCTACTATGATGTTAGTGGGATAAGTTCAGATAGTTTCGAGCAAGCGGTGAATATTTCAACATCGGGCGAATTTGGTTTAAGTGATGAAATGAAAGTCAAAGGAATAAAACTGGAAACAGCCATTGCTGCGACTAGTTTTTACACCGGATTTAACATGTTAGACCCTGTTGTTGGCGGATATAGTGAGCGAGCCAGAAAACTCCGACAAGCGATTTCTATCGCCATAGATCAGGAAGAATATATTTCTATATTTGCTAATGGTCGCGGCATCCCTGCCCAGGGACCTATTCCTCCAGGTATTTTTGGCTACAGTGAAGGTAAAGCGGGTATCAATCCATATATGTATACATGGAAGAATGGTCAAGCTGAACGTAAATCCATAGAAGCAGCAAAACAACTTCTAGCGGAAGCTGGATATCCAAATGGCAGGGATAAAAAAACAGGTGCGCCACTTGTCATTTACATGGATATCACCGCGAGTGGTCCTGACAGCAAATCGGATTTGGACTGGATGCGTAAGCAGTTTAGAAAGCTGAAAATACAGCTGGTTCTCCGCAGCAGTGACTACAATCGTTTTCAGGATAAAATCCGCCGCGGACAGGTACAGATGTTCCAATGGGGCTGGAATGCCGATTATCCCGATCCAGAAAATTTCCTGTTTTTACTTTATGGTCCAAATGGTCGTGCTCAGTTTGGTGGTGAAAACACAGCAAATTATCAAAATAAAGACTTTGACAAACTTTTTGAAAAGATGCGCACCATGTCAAACACACCAGAGCGATTGGCTATAATCAAACAGATGGTTGATATTGTCAGGAAAGATACGCCCTGGATATGGGGCTTTCATCCTAAACAGTTCTCGCTTTATCACGAGTGGAATCATAATGTTAAGCCTAATTTAATGGCTAATAACACGCTCAAATACCGACGTATCGATACGGCTGTGCGTGAAAAACTTCAGTCTCAATGGAATCAGCCGATACTCTGGCCATTGGGGATTGTAATAATTGTGATTATGCTGATGGTCATGCCCGCGGTTTTTATTTACCGTTCGAAGAAGTATAAAAAGCATCATTTTCCATCGACATAGAGGAGATTTTTACTATGCGATTAGGTAGAATGCACTGCCAGTGCTTCGGCATTTCATTGATGAGTTTCTAGTGTTTAGGGAGTAATTGAGTGGATTTAGCTACACTGCTAGGTTTTATTGCGGCTTGGGGCCTAATTATAGCAACGATTGCTATGGGGGCTGCAGCCGGTGTTTTCATCAATATGCCCTCACTAGCCATTGTGCTTGGCGGCTCATTCGCCGTTGTACTGATGCGATTTACCTTAGGACAGTTTTTAGGCTCTATTAAAACAGCCATGAAAGCGTTTTTGTATAAATCGGAATCACCACAAGAAATTATCCAGTCGGTTGTTGAGCTGGCGACCATTGCCAGAAAAGAAGGTTTACTTGCTCTGGAAAAACAAGAAATCACCAACCCCGTTTTAGCGAAAGGTATCCGGATGCTGGTAGATGGCCATGAGCCAGCCGTCGTCAAAAAAGCACTGGTTACCGAAATGAATGAAACTGTTAATCGACACTCCATTGGTCAGCAAATTTTTAAAACGATGGGGGATGCGGGCCCTGCAATGGGGATGATTGGTACATTAGTAGGTCTTGTACAAATGCTATCTAATATGTCGGATCCAAAGTCGATTGGTCCCGCGATGGCCGTCGCCTTGCTGACAACACTTTATGGTGCGATGTTAGCGAATATGTTTGCTCTGCCAGTATCCGATAAACTCGCTTTACGCAGCAGTGAAGAACTGATGAATAAAAGCATCATCATCGAGAGTGTGATGGGGATACAGGAAGGCCAAAATCCAAAAGTGTTGGGTGAGTTATTACAAAACTTCCTACCTGCTTCAAAACGCGACTCAGATGAACCAGCAGATTAACTAATGTTGGTCACACAATAATGAGTGAAGATAGCCCTAGACCTAAAAAGCAAGACGAAGGCCTGCCGGCCTATATGGGTACATTTGCAGACTTAATGTCACTGCTGATGTGCTTTTTTGTATTGTTGTTATCCTTTGCAGAAATGGATGCTCTGAAATATAAGATGGTCGTTAAATCCCTGGATAATGCCTTTGGGGTTCAACGAGAAGTCATTGCGGATGCTGTGCCTGTGGGTACCAGTATTATTGCCCAAGAATATAGCCCAGGTGATCCTAAGCCAACACCATTGAAAGTTGTCAGACAAGAAACGGTTGACGATACTCGTGAAAAAATTAAGGTGACGATGGATGCTGAAGAAGTAGCTCAGCAACAGGCACAGGAAATTGCAGAAGAAACCCAAAAATTTCGTGAAGCACTTGATGAAGAAATTAAAGAAGGCTTGATTGAAGTTGAAAGTCAATTTAGTCGCATTGTTATTCGTATAAGGGAAAACGGCTCATTTCCATCAGGGGATGCTCGGCTAAACCCCAGTTTTAAACCCATTCTCAAAAAAATCCATGATGTATTGGTTGACACAGGTGGACAAATAGCTGTGGCAGGTCACACTGATGATGTGCCGATTAATACACCAAGATATCGATCTAATTGGGAACTATCTACCTCAAGAGCAACGTCTGTAGTACATGAATTATTGGCTCCGGGTGATATGAAGCCAGAACGTTTTGTATTGGAGGGGTATGCAGATACAAAACCGCTTGTGCCCAACAATTCACCAGAAAACCGAGCGATTAACAGACGTGTAGAAATCATTGTTCTTAAATCACCGGTTGAAGAAAGTTTAACCCGTTCAATTGATGAGCTAATGAAAGAGCATGAATCAGTTGATGGTTCTGTTACTACTGTTTACGAATAATAAGGGAAGAAAAATGAAAAAAATGAATGTATGGTTATCGACCCTGGGTTTTTTATTGGTGAGTTCAGCAGCTTCTGCGACACAATGGCAAATCAACAATAGCGAATCACAAATCAATTTTATTTCGACAAAGAAAGTGAATATTGCTGAAGTACATCAATTCGACAAAATAGCGGGGAGTCTGTCTGAAAGTGGTGAATTTTCTGTATCGATCGATCTAGCCTCGGTAGACACGGGGGTTGAAATTCGCGATAGTCGGATGAAAGAATTTTTGTTCAATATTGCTGACTTTCCCAAAGCGATGATAACTGCCAAGTTACCGCCTGATGAAATTAAACAGCTTGAAGAAGGACAGACAAAACCGTTATCTGTGGATGGCATGCTTGAACTGCACGGCCAGAAAAAAGCACTGACTTTTGAGGTGCTGGTTACCAAAGTCGCCACAAATGAGTTATTGGTAGTGTCTGCTCATCCGGTGATTTTAAATGCCGATGATTATGAATTAGCAGCAGGTGTAGAAAAATTACGTGAGTTGGCTGGTTTGCCCAACATCAGCCATGCTGTGCCCGTGAATTTTTATTTAACGTTGAACGCGACGAACTAAGAGGTATTCCTCGCAATGCAAAAATTTTCAGTTGAAACTGGCATCGTTATCCCATTAGACCGTCCCAATGTGGATACCGATGCGATTATTCCTAAGCAGTTTTTAAAATCCATCAAACGCACTGGTTTTGGCCCCAATTTATTCGACGAGTGGCGTTATCTTGATCATGGGGAGCCTGGGCAAGATACAAAAAATCGTCCATTGAATCCTGACTTTGAGCTTAATCAACCACGTTACAAAGGTGGTACGATTCTTCTTGCACGTGAGAATTTTGGCTGTGGCTCAAGTCGTGAGCATGCTGTGTGGGCACTCGATGATTTCGGTATTCGCGTTATTATTGCCCCAAGTTTTGCTGATATCTTTTTCAGCAACACCAGCAAAAATGGTATTTTGGCGATAACTTTAGAAGAGTCGTTGATAGATAAACTCTTTGAACAAGTTGAATCTATGCCTGGATATCAACTGACGGTTGATTTACCTGAGCAAAAAATCACTCTGCCAGATGGGCAGTCAACCGCTTTTGATGTCGATGCTTTCAAAAAACATTGTCTAATTGAAGGGCTTGATGATATCGGCCTGACATTACAACACACCGCTGACATCAAAGCTTATGAAGAAAAGCGTAAGCAAGAAGCACCCTGGTTATTCTCTTAAGACAACCTCTGAATTTAGTAAATTATTTAAAGATATAAAAAATGACAAAAAAAATTGTAGTTTTGCCTGGTGATGGCATTGGTCCTGAAATCGTTGCTGAAGCAGTCAAAATTCTTGAAAAGTTTCGTGAAGAAGGTCTGGATATCAACCTTGAGTACGGCTTAATTGGTGGTGCGGCCTATGATGAAACAGGCACACCCCTACCAGCAGAAACCTTAGAAATGTCAAAACAGGCTGATGCTATTTTGCTAGGTGCTGTTGGTGGTTATAAATGGGAATCTCTGGACATTAGTGTAAGACCGGAAAAAGGCCTCTTAGGCATACGTTCTGAATTGAATCTATTTGCTAATTTACGTCCGGCTATTTTGTATCCGCAGTTAGCTGATGCGTCTACTTTGAAACCTGAAGTCGTTGCTGGCTTGGATTTGATGATTGTGCGCGAGTTGACGGGGGGGATTTATTTCGGTCAGCCTCGTGGTATCAGAACATTGGATAATGGCGAAAAACAAGGATTCAATACACTTGTGTATCGCGAAAGTGAAATCAACCGAATTGGTAAAGTCGCTTTTGATATCGCCGCCAAACGACAAGGCAGAGTTTGCTCTGTAGATAAAGCAAATGTGCTGGAAAGCACAGAATTGTGGCGTGAAACTATGACAACATTGTCAAAATCCTATCCGGATATTGAATTGAGTCATATGTATGTGGATAACGCGGCAATGCAATTGGTGAGGGCACCGAAGCAATTTGATGTCATGGTTACCACCAATATGTTTGGGGATATTTTATCGGACTGTGCTTCTATGCTTACCGGCTCGATTGGGATGTTACCTTCAGCATCACTGGATGAAAACAGCAAAGGCATGTATGAGCCAATCCATGGTTCTGCACCTGATATTGCCGGACAGAATATTGCGAATCCACTAGCGACAATTTTATCAGCTGCTATGATGTTACGTTACACGCTCGATGAAGCCTCAATGGCAGATCGAATTGAAAAAGCTGTGAGCAAGGTGTTGGATGACGGTCTTCGTACTGCTGATATCTACTCTGCGGGTATGACCAAGGTCTCTACTGCAGAGATGGGTGATGCGGTGCTTGCAGCGTTATAAATTAAAAACGAAAGGTGTATTGTGAATAAAAAAGTAGATGTTGCAGTTGTAGGTGCTACAGGGGCCGTAGGTGAGGCCATGTTGGAAATTTTGCACCAACGTCAGTTCCCAGTGGGTAAAGTATATGCGCTGGCGAGTGAACGAAGTGCAGGCTCTACAGTTAGCTTTGGCAATAAATCGATACTTGTCGAAGATTTGGCTGAATTTGATTTCTCAAAAGTGCAGGTTGGTCTGTTTTCTCCTGGTGCAAGCGTATCCGCTATTTATGCGCCAAAAGCCGCGGCAGCTGGTTGTGTAGTTATTGATAACACATCACAGTTCCGCTATGACGATGATATCCCGCTGGTCGTGCCTGAAGTCAATCCAGAAGCAGTAGCTGATTATAAAAACCGTGGCATCATTGCTAATCCTAATTGCTCAACCATCCAAATGATGGTGGCACTGAAGCCTATTTACGATGCCGTAGGTATCACACGTATTAATGTTTGTACCTATCAGGCGGTTTCTGGTTCCGGTAAGCCTGCAATGGATGAGCTTGCCAAGCAGACAGCGGATTTATTAAACGGACGTCCTGTGAAAGCAGAAGTCTATCCAAAACAAATCGCGTTTAATGTGTTACCACAAATTGATGTGTTTATGGATAACGGCTACACCAAAGAAGAAATGAAAATGGTGTGGGAAACCCGCAAAATTATGGGTGATGAATCCATTCAAGTTAATCCAACAGCAGTTCGTGTACCTGTGTTTTTCGGTCACTCAGAAGCAATTCATATCGAAACTCGTGACAAAATAACGGCAGAACAATGCAAAGCCTTATATGAAAAGGCTGAAGGCATCGTCTTGCTTGACGAGCGTAAAGATGGTGGATATCCAACTGCTGTGACCGAGTCCTCAGGACAAGACCCCGTATTTGTCGGACGTATCCGCGAAGACATTTCCCATGAAAAAGGATTAAATTTATGGGTTGTTGCAGATAACGTTCGTAAAGGTGCTGCGCTTAACAGTGTTCAGATTGCTGAAGTCTTAGTTGAAAAGTACCTTTAAATTAAGCTAGATAAGGAAGTTAAGGGGATGAAAATGAAGAAACAGCTTTTTGCCAGTATCGCTGTCGCATCAACGATAGGTTTTTTCACCCCCTTAACTAGTTATGCTTTTGGTTTGGGCGAAATCAAAGTGATGTCAGCTTTGAATGAGCCATTCAAAGCAAGCATAGACATCAATGCTTTAGCTGCCGAAGAAAAAGAAAGTTTTGAAATCAGAATAGCGTCAAATGATGAATTTGATAAAGCGGGTCTGGATCGAAGCTATATTTTGACACAACTGAAATTTGATGTTGTTGAACAGCAAGGAAAATCGCGCGTTTTAATTAGTTCTGAGCAACCGATTAAAGAACCTTTTCTGGATTTTTTGTTAACAGCTTCAGCGGGTGGTGGCCGACTTATCAGAGAATACACGGTTCTGCTTGATCCACCTGAAGTGTTGATGTCATCGACAGCGAAAACCCGCTCCACGCGGAAAGCTAACACGGTAACATCAACAAAAACTGACAGTAGTCAATCAAATGCATTAGGGTTCAGTAGTCAGAAATACGGGCCCGTTGCCAAGGCAGATACTCTTTGGAATATTGCACTGACAACACGTCCCAATGCCTCTGTTTCAGTTCAGCAAATGATGTTGGCACTGGTTGAGGCTAATCCCGAAGCCTTTGTCGATAACAATATTAACGGACTGAAAGCGGGGTATACCCTCACTATTCCTGATCAAGCGGCTATATTGTCAAAATCTCAGGCTGAAGCTTATCAATTATTTAAAAGCCAGAATGCACAATGGCGTCAACGTAATAAAGCGCCAGTTAAGGCCGTGCCTGCCGTTGTGGAGCAGCCTCAAGCAGCATCGACTGAAGACGAGGTCGTTCAAGCGGATGCTGAAAATCCAGTAAAAGATAATTTGCAAGCGTCGTCTCCTGCAATTGAAAGTGACGCAGATAAAGAAGCACACTTGAAACTGGTTGCGCCTGAGCAAAGTGAAACCACACAAGATGACGCTTCACCTAACCTGGCTGGCAATGAAAAAATTAATGCGTTGACAGAGCAACTGACGCTGGCACAGGAAACGATAGAAGCACAAGCTCAAGAAAATATCGACTTCAAAGCACGAATGGATGCCATGGAAGAGCAGTTGGAAACCATGCGTCGCTTAATCTCGCTGAAGGATGCTGATCTCGCCCGATTGCAAGATTTACTAGAGGACAAAGATCAGGCTAATACCTCAGTTGAAGCAATGGATGATTTATCTGATACCGAAGTCTCAGCAGAGACAGAATCAGATGCCAGCAGTGTTGATAAGCCGGATTCTTCTTCAATCGAATCAGAAGAAGGAGACGCTGTACCAACAGAAACTGAAGAGACTATTAGTGAACTGCCTGCATCAGATGGTGTTGTACCTGACAACCTTGTTGATACTATCAAGGCTTTCCTAGTCGAATATAAATTACAGCTCGGTGGCGCGTTACTACTGCTGCTGCTTGTACTGTTATTACTTGCCAGAAGAAAAAATAGTGATGACAGCTCATATGCTGAAGTGACAGATTTTGATGCACCGAGCCCAACAGATGATGAGCAATACAGATCAGAAATTCAGGTTGAGGAAGTGCCTGAAAATAACGACGTAGATGACCATAGTGATAATGAACCTCTCAGTCAGGAAAAACTACCACAGAAAAGTGTGATGGAACTGGTTGAGCAAGCGGATATGTTTGTTGGCTATGCCGATTATGCACAAGCGAAAATTGCTCTGGAGCAAGCTAAAGTCAGAGAGCCAGCTAATACATTGGTAGCATATAAATTGTTGTTTGTTTTATATAAACAAAAACAGGTTGATGATTTTATTTCACTTGCTGAAACGACAGATTTCGATGAAGAAAGTATTGAGTGGGATGAAATAAAACAATGGGGAGCGCAATTGGCTCCTGGTCATGCATTATTTACAGCTGAAGAGTCACAAGTAACAGAGGATATTCAGCCTGTTTCAGTCATTGAAGATACGGTTGACGTGGATGATGTTGATGATGAACGATTAGAATTTAGTCGCCACAATGACACTGATGAAGATTCGATTGTTGTTGAGCTCTCCGAAGACAATGATGATTCGATTACTACCGATATCACCGAAGATAATGATGAAGCGCCATTGGAATTTGATACTGTAGCGCCGTACTCGTCTGATAATGCTGATGACGAACTATTGCTTTCCGATCTAGCGACCACATCAGAAGTTCTACTCGAAGAAGATGATAGTTCTGAGGAAAATCATATTGATGATGATCTTTTATCATTTGATACGGGGACGACTTTCGGCACAGTTGAACAAGATGATGACGAGGATGAAAATGAAATTGAGCATGACTCGTTACTTCCTTTTGAACCGGGTGCATCGAGCTCACTAGATCCTGAGCGTATCGATATTGCACCATTCGATATCAATGGTAATGATGATGAACCTGATATCGAGTTTGATATCGGTGATATTGACGAAATTGATGAGGCTGAAACGAAACTGGATCTGGCTTCGGCTTATATCGAGATGGATGATGCTGACGGCGCGAGAAGTATTCTTAATGAAGTGTTAGCCGAAGGTAACGAAGAGCAAAAAGTACGTGCCCAAACGATCCTCGACTCATTATCAGAATAATTAGAGAGAGGAAGTTGTGAGAATAGCACTCGGCATAGAGTATGCCGGAACTGATTTTTGTGGCTGGCAAATTCAGTCGCATTCCAGAACCGTTCAGGGTGAGTTACAGAAAGCCGTTTCCATTGTGGCCAACCATCCTGTCGAAGTCTATGCCGCGGGGCGAACGGACACTGGTGTACATGGTTTAAATCAAGTTGTACATTTTGACACCGATTCAGTTCGGGAAAAGCGCGGCTGGCTTTTGGGGATTAACGCCAATCTACCCAAAGATGTTAATGTTACCTGGGTTCAGTTTGTTGATGATGATTTTAATGCCCGCTTTTCTGCAATTAAACGTAGTTATCGTTATTTAATTTTAAACCGTCTTAGCCGTTCCTCTATTCACCAAAACCGGATGTGGTGGCATTATCCGCCGCTAGATATCGAAAAAATGCAGGCGGCAGCTGAACAACTAATCGGTCGCCATGATTTTTCAGCATTCAGGGCGAGTGAATGCCAGGCAAAAAGTCCAATAAAGACATTGGATAAAATTCAGGTTAGCCAGCAGCAAGATTGTATTGCTATTGATGTCGAAGCCCTGTCTTTTTTGCATCACATGGTAAGAAATCTGGTTGGAGTCATGGCGGCTATTGGTGATGGCAGCAAGCCAGTCGAGTGGGCGGGTCAAGTTCTGCGTAGTGTTGATAGAAGTCAGGGAGGCATTACTGCTCCCGCAGAAGGCTTGTATCTGGTCGATGTGAGATATCCGCAACAATATTCAATACCTACAGTGTCAGCTTTTCCGGTGCTCTGGTAAAGTAACAGCTCTATTTGAGAGTAAAACCGAAACAGATGAGAACCCGAGTAAAAATATGTGGCATAACACGTCAGCAAGATGCTGATTTTGCTGCAGAATCAGGGGCGGATGCCATTGGTCTGGTGTTTTATCCCCCGAGTCAGCGAGCGATATCTTTTGCGCAGGCTAAGGTGATTACCGCTGATTTATCTCCTTTTGTTTCAAAAGTTGCGCTATTCGTTGACCCAGAAAAAGATCTGGTTTCACGCTGCCTTGACGATGTATCGGTTGATATAATTCAGTTTCATGGTAATGAGACACCTGAATTTTGTCAGCAATTCGATTTACCGTATCTGAAAGCAATCAGAATGAGAGAGGGTACAGATTTGTCTGAAATTGCAGCTCGCTACTCGTCAGCTTCAGCTTTACTGTTAGACACCTATCAGCCTGGGATACCAGGCGGTACTGGAAAAACCTTCGACTGGTCTTTGATCGGTCGTATAAACAAACCGATTATTTTAGCGGGTGGTCTTGATGTGACGAATGTCAGAGAGGCTATCCATCAAGTGCAACCTTATGCTGTTGATGTCAGTGGTGGCGTTGAGAGCGATAAGGGGATAAAAAGTCATGAGAAAATCAGCACTTTTATGAGAGAGGTGGCAAATGCTTAAAGAGCATATTCACGATTATTACAAATCATTTCCTGATGCGCGAGGACATTTCGGGCCCTATGGTGGTCGTTTCGTTGGCGAAACGCTGATGGGAGCTATTTATGAGTTACAAGATGCTTATGAACAGTATCGTAACGATCCTGATTTTTTGGCAGAAATGGACAGAGACCTGAGTACCTTTGTTGGTCGTCCATCACCTCTCTATCTGGCTGAAAACTGGACAAAGAAACTTGGCGGCGCCCAGATTTATTTGAAACGTGAGGATCTGAATCACACCGGTGCTCACAAAGTGAACAATACCATTGGCCAGGCTTTATTAGCCAAGCGAATGGGTAAAACCCGTATTATTGCTGAAACAGGTGCTGGACAGCATGGTGTTGCTACCGCCACAGTGGCAGCTAGGATGGGCTTGGAATGTATTGTTTACATGGGCGCTGAAGATGTTGAACGTCAGGCGCAGAACGTCTATAGAATGAAATTATTAGGTGCACAAGTTGTGCCTGTTGAGTCAGGTTCACGTACACTCAAAGATGCCTTGAATGAAGCTTTGCGCGACTGGGTAACGAATGTTGATGATACGTTCTATATTATCGGGACTGTAGCTGGGCCTCATCCTTATCCGGCGATGGTGAGAGATTTTCAATCTATCATCGGTCGTGAAGCAAAACAGCAAATGTTTGATATTAACGGCAAGCTGCCGGATGCACTGTTGGCGTGTATTGGTGGTGGTTCAAATGCTATCGGTTTGTTTCATCCATTTATTGAAGATGAATCTGTGGCTATGTATGGTGTTGAAGGTGCCGGACATGGCATTGAAACAGGCCAGCATTCAGCCCCACTAAGTGCGGGAAGACCTGGTGTATTACATGGTAACCGTACTTATCTTATGCAAGATGATTATGGTGAAATTATTGAAACGCACTCTATTTCAGCAGGATTAGATTATCCTGGTGTGGGTCCTGAACATGCTTGGTTGAAAGATATTGGTCGGGCAAATTACGTATCAGTAACAGATGAAGAAGCGTTAACCGCATTTCATGATTTAACCCGTACGGAAGGAATTATTCCAGCACTTGAGTCGAGTCATGCGCTGGCCTATGTGAAAAAATTGGCACCGACAATGTCACCTGAACAAACATTGTTAGTCAATTTATCGGGCCGTGGTGACAAAGACATGCATACCGTTGCAGCAATGGCTGGATTAAAATTCTAAGGAAGTAACAATGAGTCGTATAAGTCAGTGTTTTAAAAAACTGAAAGCAGATGGACAGACAGCTCTGATTCCCTATGTCACAGCGGGTGATCCTGAGCCTTGGGTAACTGTGCCATTATTACACGCACTCGTCGATGCTGGTGCTGATATTATTGAACTGGGTATTCCTTTTTCGGATCCAATGAGTGATGGCCCGGTTATTCAAAAAGCCTGTGAACGGGCATTAAAGAATGACGTGAGTGTGAAGTCTGTCTTAGAGATGGTGAAGAAGTTTCGTGAGAAAAATTCTGAAACGCCCATCGTGTTAATGGGCTACGCCAACCCAATAGAAGCCATTGGCTATCCCACCTTTGCCAAATTAGCCAAAGAAGCGGGTGTTGATGGTGTTTTAACCGTTGATGTACCGCCTGAAGAATCAGATGATTTCCGTCAGATCATGGATGAGCATGAAATCGATACGATTTACCTCGTTGCACCAACCACATCCAACGAACGTATGTCGATGATTGCCAGTTATGCTCGAGGATTCATTTATTATGTTTCCATAAAAGGGGTAACAGGATCTGCTTCACTTGATATTACGGAAGTAAACAACAAACTGGCATTATTGAGAGAAAGAACAGATTTACCGTTAGGTGTAGGCTTTGGTATTCGAGATGGTAAGTCGGCTGCAGCAGTGGCTGAAATAGCCGATGCGGTGGTTGTGGGAAGTACACTCGTGAAGTGTATTGAAGAACATGCCCAACGACTTGAAGAGTTACCTGCTGCGGTAGCTGGCTTAGTAGCCGAAATGCGACACGCTATTAATGCGCGTGATTTAGCAAAAGCATAAATATAACGAAGGTGACAAGATGAGCTGGTTTGAAAGATTACTTCCCTCAAAAATTCGCACGACAGTACGCAGCCGTTCAGTGCCCGAAGGTGTCTGGTGCAAGTGTCCAAGTTGTGACAATGTGCTTTATCGTGCTGAGCTTGAACGTAACCTGATGGTTTGTCCTAAGTGCGATCATCACCAACGCATCAATGCCAGAACACGCCTGGAGAGTTTTTTGGATGAGGGTGATCGTAAAGAAATTGCTACTGAAGTAAAGCCGGTCGATACCCTTAAATTCAAAGATAGTAAGCGCTATAAAGATCGTCTCACCCAAGCACAGCGTTCAACAGGTGAAAATGATGCTTTACTAGCAATGCAGGGTAGAGTGAATGGTCTGCCATTAGTTGCTGTGAGTTTTGATTTTAACTTTATGGCTGGTTCAATGGGATCTGTGGTGGGTGAAAAATTTGTTCGCGCTGCCAAAGTCGCTCTGAAAAATAATATTCCATTGGTCTGTTTTTCTGCCAGTGGTGGTGCGCGTATGCAGGAAGGCTTGTTATCTTTAATGCAAATGGCAAAAACCAGTGCGATCCTGACTCAGCTAAGTAATGCGGGTATCCCGTTTGTATCGGTGATGACTGATCCCACAATGGGTGGTGTTTCTGCAAGTTTAGCGATGCTGGGTGATATCAACGTCGCTGAGCCTAATGCTCTGATTGGTTTTGCTGGTCCACGTGTTATTGAGCAAACGGTTCGTGAAACTTTACCGGAAGGTTTTCAACGTGCTGAGTTCCTGCTTGAACATGGTGCAATTGATATGATTATTGACCGTCGTCAAATGCGAGATAGATTATCTAATATTCTCAGCATGCTTCAGCATCGTGCTATAGCCTAGCCACTGTATGCGGTTCAGCACATTGCCACAATGGTTAGAGTGGCAAGAAAAGTTACACTTTACTGAAATTGATCCCGGTCTGGCACGTATTGGTCAGGTATGGGAAAAAATGCAAGGGCAGACACACCTACCATTTAAGGTGGTGACTATTGCTGGCACCAATGGTAAAGGTTCATCGGTGGCTATGACGAGTAGTATTCTCATGGCTGCTGGTTATCGCACAGGCACTTATACCTCACCGCATTTGCTTGCTTATAACGAACGAATAGCCATTGATGGAACTCCCTGTTCAGACGAGCAGATATGTGCCTCTTTTGCCCGAATCGATCAGGCTCGTGGTGACATTTCACTGACTTATTTTGAGTTTGCTACCTTAGCGGCCGCTGATATTTTTCGTCAGCAAGAAATTGATATTGCGGTATTGGAAGTTGGAATGGGCGGGCGTTTAGATGCTGTTAATCTATTCGACGCTGATGTTGCACTGATTACCCCGATTGGCTTAGACCATACTGCCTGGTTAGGTGACACACGCGAAAAAATTGCCTATGAAAAAGCGGGCATTATTCGAGCCCAAACGCCAGTTGTTTGTTCTGAGTCTGAACCACCTCATACCTTGATTGATTATGCAAACTCACTAGAAGCACCTATATACAAGGCTGGTATGGCTTATCGCTATTCACCGCTAACAGCAGATACATGGTCATGGCAGTCAACTGACAAAGAGGCAATGGTGCTTCCGTATCCAGCCTTAGTTGGTGATTATCAGCTTCAGAATGCCGCAGCCGTCATTCAGATTTGTTATCTGTTACGCGAGCAAGGTATGTTGATTGATGACTCTGCCATTAGCGATGGACTGAAGAACGTTGTTCTGGCAGGACGTTTTCAAGAAATCAGACACGAAGACATCACCATAATTTTAGACGTTACCCATAATCAGCAGGGTGCAGAAAACCTTCAGCGCTTGTTATCAGAGCGAAATAGTACAGGTAACACCTATGCTGTTTTAGCCATGTTAAAAGATAAAGATTGTCAGGCGGTGACGCAGATTCTGCAAAAGGACATCGCTCATTGGTTCTTTGCAGGACTGGATGGTAGCCGTGGTATGGATGCTCAGTCTATAGCTGCTAAAACGATGCAAGATGTCGGGCAGGAAAACTTCAGCTGTCACACCACCGTAATTGAGGCTTATCAACAAGCCTTATTACATGCGCAAGCGGGTGACAGGGTTCTTGTGTTCGGTTCATTTCATACTGTCGAAGCGGTGATGAGAGTTTTACCTGAGTTCCAAAACAGACTCACAATGACAGCTGAGTAATCAGTCTTGATAAAACCCGGCAATGATGTGCTGATTTGATTCAATAATCTTGGCGCGTTTTATTTTCATTGTTGGAGTAAGCATGCCATTCTCGATCGTCCAAGGCGATAAACTCAGGTTAACCCGACGAATTTTGGCGTAGGCAGGAAAGTCGTGCAATAAACGTCTGAACTGTTGGATAACATGCTGCTGTAAGGATTTATCCTGCAGACTATGTTTATTCATCGCATCCAGCTTTAGCTTTTGCGCTAGCACAAGCCATTGTTCAGCATTCAACACAATCAGGGCAGACAGGAAGGGTTTACCTTCTCCTACAATCAAGGCTTGCTCAAACAGTTCATCGCTGGTGATCGCCATCTCCATATCTGCTGGTGAGACTTTTTCACCATTGCTCAAAACCAGAATATCCTTAATGCGTCCGGTAATGAATATATGACCAGTGTCAGATATCTCAGCTTGATCACCGGTGTGAAGCCAACCATCAGAGTCGATGGTTTTTGCCGTAGCTTTATGATTATTCCAATAGCCCAGCATATTGCCAGGGCTCTGCACTAATAATTCTGAATTTTCGGCGATCTTTACTTTAACAGTGGAGATAGGGTGACCAACACTGTATGGTTGATTATCGCCAAGTGTATTCACGCTAATAACCGGGCTTGTTTCAGTTAAACCATATCCTTGTAACAGATTGATGCCCATGCCAATAAATAGCTCGGCAACATGGTGTGGAATAGCTGCTCCTCCCGTAACGGCGACTCTCAGTTGCCCACCAAATAATGCCTGTACGTTCTTTGCCACTAATTTATCCAATACAGGCATAAGAAGGAAAATAGGTGACCAATGACGGCGTTGTTGATTGTAGAGGAAATATGACCAACCGATTTTATGTGTCAGCAGGAATAAAAAACGTTTATACCACGGCTGTGATGACACATTTGTATGTAATCGTTGATAAATACGTTCGAATATTCGAGGCACAGCAATTAAGGCTGATGGTTGTAATTGTTGAATATCATTTGCTAATTGAGCAATGCCTCTGGAGAAAGCCACTTTCGATCCTGTCATCATTGGCAAATAATAACCTGCGGTTCGTTCTAGGGTATGAGACAAAGGTAGGAAGGAGAGAAATAAGTCATTAGATTGAATTTTAAAATGTTTAAGTGAGGCACTGGCCACCGATAGAATATTATGGTGACTTAGCATGACTCCCTTGGGTTTCCCCGTCGTGCCAGACGTATAAATGATAGTTGCAAGCTGATCTGTCTCTGTTTGCCAGTCAAGCAGCGGATAGATGATGTCTTTTTTTAACCACTCATCCAAATACATTGCAGGTGCATCAAGCGTTAACTTGTCAGCACTTTTAATAATGACACGTTTAAGCTGATGATCCTCTGAAAGAGAAGGCTTTAGACGATTCCACTGATGGTGGTTTTGTAACAGCAAAAATCTGACATCAGCATCCTGCAATATAAAAGCAAGACTGTCAGGCCGATCATCGGGGTAGAGCGGTACGGTGATCAGTCCCAGACTTAACGCCGCTTGATCAAAAAATACCCATTCAGGACAATTTTTCAGGTTTAAGGCGACACGATCACCAGGAGATAAACCTTCAGCTTTTAAAGCCTGTTGCCAGTATGCTATCTGCTGAGCAGCATCTGACCAACTTATCGTTTGCCACTGTTGAGTTTGTTCACAGTAATTAATATAGGCCGGTGAGTCAGGCGTTTTATTGAGTCTTTCCCTGAATAAGCCATATAAGGTCTGAGCGGCACTGGCCGAAATGTAATCTGTCATATCTTTGGACATTTACATTAACCAACGAAGTTGAACTCCCAACAAGTCAACACTGACATCGTAATCACCATTGAGACTATTGGTTCCGTCAGATTCTTTTATTGAAGGATTATTGGCAAATAAATGTGCATAACCAGCATCAATAATCAGATTGTCGGAATAGTTATATGTGGCACCGATAGCAATCCATTTTCTGTCGATATCAGGTATTCTGGCTGTTCTTCGCTTTATACCTGGCACAGCTGTTTCGTCATAAGCAATCCCAGATCGGAATTGCCATTTATCGTTATAACGGTAATTTACCCCCAAGCCATAACGCATACTGTTTTCCCAGTCTTCTGGTTTTGTACTGGTGAAAGTACCCCCATCAGATTCAATGGCAAGCTCCTGGAAACGGCTCCATCTTGTCATAGTGGCGTCAGCCAGAACCGACCATTTCGAATTAATCTGATGATGAATAGCCAATGAAATGGTCTCAGGTAAATCCACATCACCATGTATATTCTCATCGGCCAGAACACTGCCATTGACGGCTGTTAGAGTGCCATCACCTTTGAGTGTGTGTGAAATTTTGGAACGATAAGCCAGGGCCAATCGAGTATCTGGCGTAGCTTGATACATCATTCCCAGGTTGTAGCCATAGCCCCAGTCATCGGCTTCCAGTTTCACTTTGCCGTCAGATGTACCTAGATTTGTCATTTGAACTAATGTCAGATCGATATATTCAGCACTAACACCAAAGCCAATAGATAATTTATCTGTCGGTTTGTAAGCAATGCTGGGATTGAAGTTAATGGTTTTAAGATCAGATTTGACTGCAAAATATCGACCTACCCATTTTTCATTATATTCAGTCACCAGACCAAAAGGGGCGGTAATCCCAAAACCTATAGCCACTTTGTCATTAAGAGGTTTAGCGTAATAAAAGTTGGGTACAACAGCATTTTTTGCAGCATCGCCGCCTTCGCCGCCATTCGATGGTGATGATGTACCGTCATTATTAAACTCTGAGTTTGGCGCAATGTAGTTAAGTGCCAAATCCATTTCTGCCTGTTTTAGATACATCAAACCCGCTGGGTTGAAATAAATGGTACTGGCATCTTCTGCAGATGCTGCACTCCCAGCAAAGGCTCTACCGAGTCCCGTCACACTTTGCTCAATAATCGCAAAGCCTGCACCAAAGCTGGTACTGCTCATTGTGCCGAGTAATAAAAAAGTCGGAGCCTTGAGGATATTTAATTTCATAGTCAATCACTTGCAGCGGTTTTTTGAACAAGAAGATAAAGTATCCTAAGCGCTTAAGGCGTGCAAGCTTTTCTCAATCACAGATTAGACTCGTTTAAATACTAAATCCCAAACACCATGACCGAGCCTATGTCCACGCTGTTCAAATTTCGTCAGCGGGCGATAACTTGGGCGTTCGATATAGGTATTATCGGGACTGGTATTGTGAAAGCGAGCATTGGAAGAAACGTCAGCGAGCATTTGTTCAGCATAATCCTGCCAATCTGTGGCTAAATGAAGATGTCCACCATGCTCTAGTTTATCAGCCAGCACATTGACGAATTCAGGTTGGATGATCCGTCGTTTGTTATGACGTTTTTTATGCCAGGGATCAGGGAAGTAGATTTGAACACGTGCCAGAACCTGGTTTTTAATGCGATGTTTAATAAGCTGTACGGCATCTGTGCATGCCACTCTGACATTCGTTAGTTGTTCGTCATCAATGGCTTTAAGAAGCTGGCCTACACCTGGACGATGTACTTCGATGCCAATATAGTCTTGGTCAGGCTGATTTTTTGCCATTTCAATCAGCGAGGCACCATTACCAAAGCCGATTTCTATAATTTTTGGTGCTTCGCGACCAAATAATGCGTTGAGATCAGACAAATCTGTATCATCATCGATACCAAAGACGGGCCAGTGATTGTCCAGAGCACGTTGTTGACCAGGCGTCAGTCTGCCTTCACGGCGAACAAAACTGCGGATTTGGCGCAGGGTTTTTGTTTCAGTTGTCATAGATCGTATCGGTAAAAATTTAAAGGCGGATATGATACCTGAAGCGCTAAGGGATAACACGGCAAGCAAAATTTTTTATACCCAGACAATCTGATTGAAATGACAATGTGATGCATATCACAACCAATGTTTACGCCTGATTACGTTGTATGGATGTTGAAAAACGATAAATAGACCTCTTTTTTCTCAAGCATTGACAGTGTAAGTTTTTGATAACAGCGTGCTAAAAATGACTATTAGCGTTATAATATTTGGTCTTTACGAAGAATCTTAAGGGTACTCCGAGCCCCGCAATTATCTTTGCATATAATCAGGCAAAGCATTTAAGAGAGAAGGAAAGTATGGTTCATCCAGTTTTAGAAGCCGTCACCAATGACGTAATCGAGAGAAGCAAAAAAACACGGGAAATCTATCTCGGCCGTATTGATGAGGCGATGCAAAAAGGCCCACATCGTGCTGTATTGGGCTGCGGCAATTTAGCTCATGGATTTGCTGCCTGTTCCATGTCAGAAAAAGCGGACTTGGCAGGAGATAAAAAAGCCAATATCGCGATTATTTCTTCATACAACGACATGCTATCGGCGCACGAGCCGTTTAAAGATTTCCCTGCAATCATCAAGAAAGCTGCAACCGAAGCCGGTGGTGTCGCTCAGTTTGCTGGTGGTGTTCCTGCCATGTGTGATGGTATTACACAGGGCCAGCCAGGTATGGAACTATCGCTTTTCAGCCGTGACGTCATTGCGATGGCAACCGCGATTGGCCTCAGCCACAATATGTTCGATGCCGCTATGTATCTGGGCGTTTGTGACAAAATTGTTCCGGGTTTATTAATTGGTGCATTGAGTTTTGGTCACTTACCGGCTGTTTTCGTACCGGCAGGACCTATGCCGAGCGGTTTGCCTAACAAAGAGAAAGTCCGTATTCGTCAGCTCTACGCTGAAGGTAAAGTCGGTCGTGAAGAGTTATTAAAAGCAGAGTCTGAGTCTTATCATAGCCCAGGTACATGTACTTTCTACGGTACAGCAAACAGTAACCAAATGATGGTTGAAATGATGGGCTTACACCTGCCTGGTAGCTCCTTCATTAATCCAAACACACCACTGCGTGATGCCTTAACAAAACGTGCGACTGAACAAGCACTAAAATTTACCGCGTTAGGCGATGACTATCGTCCAATCGGTCATCTGATCGATGAGAAAGCGATTTTGAACGCCCTGGTCGGTTTATTAGCCACAGGTGGTTCAACTAACCACACTATCCATCTGATTGCGATTGCACGTGCGGCGGGTATTATCATTAACTGGGATGACTTTGACCGTCTGTCAAAAATTATTCCATTAGTGACACGTATTTATCCTAATGGTACGGCTGATGTGAATCACTTCCAGGCTGCCGGCGGTATGGGCGTATTAATTGGTGAACTGTCTAAAAATGGCTTAATGCATACAGATATCATTACCATCGGTGATGAAAAAGGTATGGAACAGTACACTAAAGAACCGACACTAAAAGAAGGCACACTGACTTGGGAAGAAGGACCAGAAGCTTCTCTGGATACCGATGTTATCGGTAGTATTTCAGCACCTTTTGCAACAAGCGGCGGTTTACACTTAATCAAAGGTAATCTTGGCCGTGGTATGTCTAAGATTTCAGCCGTTGATCCGAAACATCAGGTTGTTGAAGCACCTGCAATGGTCTTTGATCATCAGGATGATGTTGTTGAGGCTTTCAAACGTGGCGAAATGAACAAAGACGTGATTGTTGTTTTGCGTTTTCAGGGACCAAAATCAAACGGTATGCCTGAGTTGCACAAACTGACACCACCATTAGGCGTATTACAGGATAAAGGCTTTAAAGTAGCGCTTGTTACTGACGGCCGTATGTCTGGTGCCTCTGGTAAAGTGCCTTCAGCTATCCACCTCTGTCCTGAATGTGCGGATGGCAGCATCCTGACCAAAGTACGCGATGGCGATATGATTCGTCTTGATACACAGCGTGGCGAATTAAATGTGTTAGTTGATGAAGAAGAACTGAACTCACGTATGGCTTGTGTATTGGCAAATACTGAACATCATTATGGTATGGGCCGTGAACTGTTTGACAGTTTCCGCCAAGGCGTTTCATCAGCAGAAACGGGTGCCATCAACATGTTTAATGTCGAATAATTATTTGGAATAAATTAATCAATGTCTAAAACAATTCAAGAGATCATGAAAGTATCACCGATTGTACCGGTGATGGTTATCAATAATGTTGAGCATGCTGTCCCCTTAGCTAAAGCCTTGGTTAAAGGTGGTTTAAAAGTTCTTGAAATTACGCTGAGAACAGATGCAGCACTTGAATCTATCCGTCGCATTAAAGCTGAAGTACCTGATGCTATCGTTGGTGCTGGCACTATCATCAATATTGAAACATTAAATGCGGCGATTGATGCTGGCGCCGAGTTTATAGTCAGCCCTGGCACCACTGAAAAATTGATTGATGCGGCATTAAAAACCGGTGTTCCTTTATTACCGGGTGTTGCAGATCCAAGCCAAGCAATGGCTTTGCTTGAAAAAGGCATCACAGCTATGAAATTCTTCCCTGCTGAAGCAGCGGGTGGGGTGCCAATGCTGAAATCAATTGGTGCGCCGATTCCACAAATCACCTTCTGCCCAACAGGCGGTGTTAACCAGAAAAATGTGAAGGACTATTACAGTCTGTCTAATGTGGGATGTGTCGGTGGTTCATGGATGTGTGCGGCAGATTTAGTCGATGCTGAAAACTGGGATGAGATTACCCGTCTTTCTGCTGAGGCGATTGAATTAGCGACTGCTTAAACGCCATTCGCATCTAGAATAAAAAGGCCGGGAATATTCCCGGCCTTTTTTATGCCTGTCTTAGCAGCAAAATGCCTTTAGCTAACCAATCCGTTATTAAATCTCTGGCCCCATTTGTTATCAATTGACGGTCAAGTTGCGGCATCGCTTCTGCTACAGAATTTATAACGGAATCGACATTCTCACCTGCCGTGATGCGTTCGAACAGATGTGCACTTAGGCCATTGAGCTCAATAAATTTCACTTCATCAGCTTGATTACGGTATACCAAAAGAAAGTGGGGTGTTTCAGACGCCGATGTTGGTTGAAAGTCATGACTGATCTGATGTACTGGGAAATCAAAACTCAATAACCAGGCGAGCGGAGAATCGTGATAAGACAATGTCAGTAGATCACAGGCTTCGTTAATCTCACTGCTTTGCCATTCATCCTCAGCAATACTCAGAGCCAATTCAACCCACTCATAATGAGCAAGTTCATGTAAAAAAGGCATTGTAGGATTAACCGGATACTGCTGATTTAAATAGGCAATAAATTCTTTAGATACATCAACGAAGCGGGGAGACTGGCAATAATGCTGTTGCATAAAGGATCTGACGAGGATCAGCCAGTCATTCTCAGTCATCAGTTGCCGTATAACGGGAAAAGCGCTTGATAGGGTACTGTTGATATTATTAAAAAATAAGTCGCGGTAAATAGCCATCCGGCGGCTTTCCAGTTGATCGGGAATAGCCTGATGTTCCGGATCACGGATATAGGCGGCGAACTGATATTGTGTTTGCTGAAAATGATTAGCCATGAGCTGCATGCATGTTTTGTGGCTGCTGTTGATATTGTCTGATAACAGCCATTTCATCTAATAAATGAGATAGAGAAGGGATATTAAAATCACGCTCAAGCAGCGTTGGGATAACACCATGTGTTTGATAGGTGTGACTAAGTAGTTGCCAGACAGGATCAATAATATCCGCGCCGTGAGTGTCGACAATCAAATCTTCTGCTTCATTGTAGTGACCGGCGATATGCAAATAAGCAATACGATCCGTCGGCATCGCGTTGATAAACGTCTGGGCATCATAGCCATGATTAATGCTGTTCACATAGACATTATTCACATCTAACAACAGGTCACAGTCGGCTTCTTCTAATATCTGACGCGTAAAATCAATTTCAGTGATTTCCTGGCCGGGAGCGGCGTAGTATGAAACGTTTTCTATGATGAGCTTCCGTTCGAGAATGTCCTGCACCTGTTTAATGCGTTCTGCGACATAACGAACAGATTCGTCGGTGAATGGAATCGGCATTAAATCATAGAGATGCCCGTCATCACTGCAAAAGCTTAAATGTTCGCTATAGCTGACGATTTGATGCTTATCAAAAAACTGCTTTAACTGCTTTAGAAAGTCGACATCCAATGGTGCAGGACTACCGATAGATAGTGATAAGCCATGACATAACATGGGAAAGCGTTCGCATGCGGCCGTGAATTGCTTGGCATACTTACCACCCATTCCCATCCAGTTCTCTGGAGCCACTTCCATGAAATCGATATCATGATTGGCCGACTTTAACAGCTCATCGATAAATTGTCGGCGAAGTCCAAGGCCTGTTCCTGTGACCGGACATGATGGAAGCGCCATATTATTCTCCTGCAGAATGTTGTCTTAACAAAGACGATTTAATGCTGCGATTGTTACAGCCGTTAGTCTAAATTAATCTCAAACATTGTTCTGTCTACCCCGACATTACCTGTCTTGGTATCAATGACATAGAGAATCGCTTTGTAATGGCCACTCTCTTTCAATTGGGTTTTTGCAGAGAAGATACCAATCGGTCCGGTAAAACTAAGTGGGATTTCATCAATTTTTTTCTCATCCTGCATTAAGATAGCTTTTGCCTCGTAGTTTTTAGGATCCCACAAACCGTTTTTCTTAATTGGACAGCCGCATAACAGTGATGCGTCCAGATAAAACTCTACTACACCGCCTTGTAAAACCTGGGTCCAGCCATCGGCAATAAACCCTGGCATTTTTATACTAATGCCGTCACCGAGCAGATCTTTGCCAGGAATTATCCAGGTCGTGATGCTTGCCTCTTGCAGGGACTGACGATAGGCATAGGGCCCAAGCACAGTGATTTTAATCAAACGTGGTGTATCAATATCTACTGTCGCCAGATAACCCGCTGTGTTTCTATCGCTTAATACATCACCGCGATGAATGGGATTTTTGATCAAACGATCAGTATCGCCTGTGCCACCATTAATCCAACCTTCATCAAGTAACTGATCTGTTTCCGCATCTTTTACCATCACCCGAACACCGCCGACACTGGTGCCGATATACTTGGCATCATTAGCCATTGCTCTAATCATAATTTGCGTTGTCTCTGCATACGAAAGTGAAGGTATGAGAGTAGATGCGAGCAGTAGTAGCGTGTATTTACAGAGGTTCATTGGTATATTCCTGCAATTTAAATCTGCTGCCAGGCGTCATAACCACCGGCAATCGAGTAAACCTGTTGATAGCCCATTAGCTGCAATGTCTGAGCTGCTAGAGCAGCGCGACCACCAGTTTTACAATAGACAATAACAGGGTCTTCGACATTAGCGAGTGACGGGTGAGATGCGAGTGAAAACTCCAACATCCCTCTGGGAATATGAATGGCCCCAGAGATATGGCCAGCATCAAATTCAGCGGGTTCTCTGACATCTATCACGGTAGCATCATCAAGCATTGATGCAGCCTGATCACAACTGATTTCATTAATTTCACTCTTAGCCTTTTTGACTAAATCTATCGCTGTTAAGCTCATCGTGACCTCGTTAGCTGTTTATGATGATCGTTGCTACACGATAACAAAATTTGTGTATTAGTAAATGCTAATTTTGAAAAGCGTTTAAAACCGCATTCAGATAAGCATTTGAAACGCTGAGTAACAAAATGCTTAAAAGTGAACCTGCAAAGATGTAATAGCTCTTTCTCAATGAGTATCTTAGCGTCATAATGTGAGACAGATAAACGCGGACTTGATAAATAAAGTCCTGCAAAACTTATGAAACAACCTGGTTAATCTATGTTTGCTTACATTGTCAGAAGGATTCTTTATGCATTCCCCATCTTGATTGGGGTTAATGCGCTGACCTTTGCTTTATTTTTTATGGTCAATACGCCGGATGACATGGCGCGTATGCACTTAGGGAATAAACATGTCACACAAGAAGCCGTTGACGTCTGGAAAGAAGAAAGAGGCTACGACAAAGCTTTGCTCTGGAATAGTGAAGAGCAAGGCTTAAACAAGCTCACACATACTATTTTCTTTGATAAATCCTTAACTTTGTTTGCCTTTGAATTTGGTCAGGCAGACGATGGTCGCGATATTGGTGAAGATATACAAACACGAATGTGGCCGAGCTTAGCGATAGCGGTTCCGATTTTTATTATTGGCATACTAGCCAATATTACCTTTGCCATGTTGATGGTATTTTTCAGAGCGAGTTATCTCGATCTTAGTGGCGTTATTCTGTGCGTTATCCTGATGTCTATTTCGGGTCTGTTTTATATTATCGGCGGTCAGTTTCTGGTGGGAAAAATCATGCAACTTGTTCCACTGTCCGGCTATGCACAAGGACTGGATGCCTTTAAGTTTATTATTCTGCCTGTTTTTATCGGCATCGTTTCCGGTATCGGTTCCGGCTCACGTTGGTATCGCACCTTATTTTTAGAAGAAGTCTCAAAAGACTATGTACGCACAGCCCGGGCGAAAGGTTTATCAGAAGTCAGAGTGTTGTTTAAGCATGTATTGAAGAATGCGATGATTCCTATACTGACCGGGGCAGTGGTTGTCTTACCTACCTTATTCATGGGCAGCCTGATCCTTGAATCCTTTTTTGGTATTCCCGGCTTAGGTAGCTACACTATTGATGCTATTCAAGCTCAAGACTTTGCGATTGTCCGGGCTATGGTATTTCTGGGCTCAGTTTTATACATTGTTGGCCTTGTCATGACTGATATTTCATACACCTTAGTCGATCCACGAGTCAGATTAGATGGTTGATAAGATTGATGTCCGTCAACAGGCTTTAAGCTGCTTGTTGATGAATGACCCCTGGCAAAAAGCACACGAAACCCGAGCACTCTACGAGCAGATCGTGAAAGAAGGATTTCATCTCAATCGTGAGCAGCTAGATGTACCCACTGTGCCAGGCAGACCAGACAAGCCAGACTTAGTGCCACCAAAAGCCTTACCCAGACGACGTAATAATCAGCAAACTGGTCATGCCACACTGATTCACGCTATCTGCCATATTGAGTTTAATGCGATTAATCTGGCACTCGATGCGACAGCCCGCTTTGCTGAGATGCCCGAAGCCTTTTATCAGGACTGGATGCAGGTCGCTTATGAAGAGGCACATCATTTCCTGTTATTAGATGAGCATTTACAAACCATGGGGTTTCAATATGGTGACTTTCCTGCTCATGATGGTATGTGGGAAATGGCGCAAAAGACACATCATGATCCTTTAACAAGAATGGCGTTAGTGCCCAGAGTGTTGGAGGCGAGGGGACTGGATGTCACACCGTCGATGATGAATAAGTTGAAAAGCTCAGGTGATATCAAAGCCTTTGATATTCTGACGTTGATTTTGCAAGAAGAAATAGGCCATGTAACGATTGGCACCCATTGGTTTAACTACCTTTGTGAACAACGCGGCGTTGATCCTTTTGAGACATTTAAAACCTTACTGAATACCTATTTTAACGGAGAAATTCGTGGGCCATTCCATACTGAAGCTAGGTTAGATGCGGGGTTTACAGAGCAGGAAATGGATTTACTGGAATCGCAGGCAGTGTATAAAAAAAGAGGCTAATTAATCAGCCTCGGCTTTTTTCTTTTTTTCCATCTCGGCTTTTTGCCGGCGTGATTCTTTAGGATCAGCAATCAGCGGGCGGTAGATTTCAATACGGTCTTTATTATTCAGTTCAGCGTTGAGTTTGCACATTTTGCCAAAAATACCGACCTTATCGGTTTTTAAGTCAATCTGAGGAAAACGTTCCAAAATACCAGACCGTTTAATTGCATCTTCAACCAGACAATCTTTGGGTACTTCAATCGGAATAATAACTTGTTCATTAGGTAGGGCATAAGCTACCTCAATATGGATTAAATCAGCGTTTTCCATAGATTTCCTGTGCGCGTTTACAAAATGCTTCCACTAATGAACCTGATATTTGAGTAAAGACAGGGCCCAGTGCCAAGTCTAATAAACGTGTTGAAAACTCGAAGTCCATATCTAACTGGACTCGGCAGCCCTGATTGTCACCAATCGGTTTAAACTGCCAGTGGCCTTCGAGGTGTCGAAACGGGCCGTCAATTAACTCGATACGAATGGCATTGCCATGATCGAGAACATTTCGAGTTGAAAATTCATGATGAATACCGCCTTTGGCTATATCCAGTGAGGCGCAGATAACATCTTCATTTTTACTGATAATTCTGCTGTCGCGACACCAGGGCAAAAACCGTGGATAGGCTTCAACATCATTAACCAAATCAAACATTTGATCAGGTGTGTACATGACCAGAGAGCTTCGTGTGATGGTAGTCATTGAAATCCGGTTACGTCATTAATTAATTCAGAAGACCGATAAGATTGGCAAAAACAATCAAAATTGCAATCGGTGTAATAAAACGTACAAGTACTCGCCAAGTCGAATACAACAATCCATTGCCTAATCCCAGCTCATCCATAGAGCTATTTCGCTTCATTACCCAGCCTGCAAACAAGGCTATCAGTAATCCGCCCAAAGGCAACATAATATTCGCTGTGAGGTAGTCAAGCAACTCAAACATTGTTAATCCGAATAATCGCCATTCCCGACCAACGTTAAATGAGAAAATCGTCAACAAGCCTAGCAACCAGATGATGACACCTGAATACACACTTGCTCTTAGTCGAGTCATGTTTTTATTCTCAACCAGCCAGACCACAATGGGCTCTACCAGAGAAATCCCCGAACTCCAGGCAGCAAATAATAATAAGATAAAAAAGATACCGCCAAAGAACTGTCCCCAAGGCATATGACCAAAGGCAATCGGCAGTGTGTCGAAAATCAAACCTGGCCCCGCCGTCGGCTCAAGCCCATTAGCAAATACCAGAGGGAAAATTGCCAAGCCAGCCAGCAAGGCAACCGTAGTGTCCATAATGGAAATGGTCAGCGATACTTTGAAGATGGACGCTTTTTTAGGTAAGTAAGAGCCATACACCATAATCGCGCCCATACCTAAACTTAAGGTGAAAAAGGCATGGCCCATCGCAGTCAACACGCCAGTATGCGTTAATTTAGAAAAATCGATGGCAAATAAAAACTGCACACTCTGATCAAAATATTGCCCAGTATTGTAACCATAGCCAACCAGCATCAAGATGATGATAAACAGGGCAGGCATAATAATTCGCACAGACTTTTCTAAACCATGCTGCACACCCCGCACCACAATGCCGACCGTCATCAGCATAAATATCGTATGCCAAGCTAATAAACGTTCAGGATCATTGACCAGGGCTTTATGGATACTAATGGCACCATCGGCCGTGACTCCCTCAAACACACCAGCAAAGGCGCGAGGGATATACGCCATAGCCTGACCCGCAATCACACTGTAATAAGAAAGAATCAGAAACCCGGTGAGTACACCCATGCCACCAAGCCATTGCCAATTTGTACTTCGGCCTTCTTCTTCAGCAATCGACTTCAAACTATTGATGGGATTTTGTCGGCCTCGACGACCTATGAGAATTTCAGCCATCATCAGCGGAACCCCGATAATGGCAATACACAGCAGATACACTAGAACAAAGGCACCACCACCATTTTCACCCGTGATGTATGGGAATTTCCAGATATTTCCCAGACCAACAGCCGATCCTGTTGCTGCAAGAATAAATGCCCAGCGAGATGTCCACTCGCCGTGAATCGACTTTGTTGGTCTAGCCATTCGGTCGCCTCAAAAAAGTAAATTCACTCGATTGTACCCAAAACTTTTGTCTTTCAACAAACCGCACTCATTTTAGTTTCGTGAATGATAAATAATGAAGCCGCTGTTTAAACACTCTATAATATGCACATGGCAGCGAAAAAGAATAAAAAGAAAGTAGGCGAAAACACCATCGCAGTGAACCGTAAGGCACGGCATGAATTTTTCATCGAAGATAAATTTGAAGCAGGACTGGTTCTCGAAGGGTGGGAAGTGAAAAGCCTGCGTGATGGAAAAGTGCAGCTCAACGAAAGCTATGTCCACGTTCGCAATGGTGAAGCCTGGTTAGCCAACGCACTAATCACCGCGTTAAAAACGGCATCTACACATATCAAACCAGAGCCACAACGTGACCGTAAGTTATTGCTGCATAGAGCAGAATTACACAAACTGATCGGTGCAGTTGAGCGTAAAGGTTACACGCTGATTCCGTTAAATATGTACTGGAAAAAAGGCATGGCCAAGATTGAAATTGCGCTGGCCAAAGGTAAACAACTTCACGATAAACGCGCAACGGAAAAAGATCGCGACTGGAATCGTGACAAAGCCAGAATTCTAAAAGCAAGATAAGTTTTCACTGGTTGAAAAACGCCTAATCCGATACAATATAAGAGTTCAACACTTTGGGGGCGACCTGGCTTCGACGGGGATTACAAAACCTAAGGTGCATGCCGAGTACTTCAGTTCTCTCGTAAAAAAGACTGGAATTAAATTAGTTGCTAACGATAACAACTACGCACTAGCTGCTTAATAACCAGTGAATGCCGTTCGACCAGATCCGTGCTTGTGCGTCTGGTATCGGGCGTCGACTCTCACAAGATCGTCTCGAGGTATGCTTGGTACTAAGAGATTAAAACCTTACAAGATCGCTACTTGTTTTCCCTGTTCATCGGGTAGCAGGTAGTTAAATTAATAGATGAAATAAGCATGTAGATCCGAAGGCGGAGGATCTGCGGACGCGGGTTCGATTCCCGCCGCCTCCACCAAACATAAATGACCACCCTCGGGTGGTTTTTTTGTGCCTCACGATCTGGAAAGTAGGTTGGGTAGAGCTATAGTGAACCCCAACATTTGAGATTATGAGTGATATTGTTTTGTTGGGTTTCATGCTTCAACCCAACCTACCGATTATGTTTAACCCAACTTTTTGCTGAGGGATTTAGTTGAAGTGTTTATAGTCTGGTTATATCAATATCGTTTGAGGTAATAACCATGAAAAAAGTAGCGCTAGCTTGTCTAATGTTCGTTAGTGTTTTTGCTCATGCCGACGAGCTGACAAAAGAAGAAACGTGTGATGGGTGGGCAAATAAAGCTGAACAGTTTATGGAAGTTCGGCAAAACAATGTGCCTATCCATGAGGCGATGAAGATGACGGTGGGCAATTTTTCTCGTGGATTGATGTTGCGTGCTTATAATGAACCGGTTGCTAAAAATGAGGGTGAAAAGCAAGCTGTTATCGATCATTTTGCTGAACTAATTGAAGATGAGTGTTTGAAAAACGCTCAGTAAAAAGGTCGCATCAGGCTGGATTTACCGCGCAGCAAATAGTTTTAAGTTCTTACTATTGAGTTACAACGGTTAATGTTTATCGAGCTTAATGTTCTATTTTGCTTGCTGACATTTGTTTTCAGCCATGCAGGCAGGCGATAAATAGGCAAATAAATACTTTTTTATTTTCATTTGCTTATAAATAGTTTTTACTAGAGAAGACGTATTACTTGTAAGTCTAAATAGTTGTGCAGAAGTTATGGTCTTTGTTCTGTACTTTTTTATTTGATTATCAATGTCATCTTTTACCGGGCAAAACTAAACATCTTTAATAAGGTTGTGTAGACTGGCTTTACAAAAGATTCATACCCCAACGCGTGCATACAAGGGGACTCAAAAAGACAATGCTCAATGCAGATTAGAGAAAAACTCAGTTTAATCGTCATCGTCAGTATTCTATTGACTTCCATACCCGCCGCTATTTGGGTAAGTGCTTATTCAAAAGAAAAGCTTCTTAACCGAGAGGTGAATAATCTACTGGCTGTGACTCAGAATCAGGTCGATATCACTTCTCAGAAGCTCAGTTATGCAGAACCTAAATTAAAAGGCTTAGCCCGTTTACTACAAAGTGAATTAGATAAACCGGTTACTAAGGAAGAAATAGACAAGTTCTATCAAACAATAGAGCTGTATAGTGACGGGGTTTGGCGTAATAAGAAAGACCAGTTTGATGGTCAGGTCAATGCCGGGATTTTCATTCCTGACTCAGCTGATTTAACAGATAAACAGAAAGTGATGCATTTACGCATCAAGCAGGTGATGGATGTTTTTGGCTCATCTGCTAATCGTGTATTTGAAAATGTGTGGTATCTGTCACCTGATTTACGCAGTGAAGTTATTTTTGATTCTCATTATCCTCAATTTATATTTACTCAGCAGGCTGACAATGATTACACGCAAACGCCTTGGGTAAGCTTAACTTCTCCTTCTGAAAATCCCGACAAGCAATATACCTTTACACCGCCTTTATTTGATCCTGTTAATCAGGTTTGGATGGTAAGTGCCTTATACCCGCTTTATGTCAATGGAAAGTGGGTCGGGTCGCTTGGTGAGGATATGCAATTAAGCAATGTGCTGGGCTTTACCTTCAATGAGCAACAACTTTACCCAGATACACAGCATTTCCTGTTGGATAAGCAAGGGAATTTCATTCTTGCAGGCCATTGGCAGGCAGAGCTTGAGTCAGGTGATGAAAAACAAGTGACAGATTTTCTCGATAAAGAGAATGCGCTTAAAGTCATGTTAAAACAGCCTGTTAAAGATAGTCCACAGATTGCGGCAAGAGATATTATCGTAAATGGAGAAAAGTATATTGTCATCTCTATGTCGGTGGTTCCGGTTGATTGGCGCTACTTTAAACTCATTCCGATAGATGATTTGATCGAACCCGTTAATCGTTTATTAGCGATTCTGATAGCCGTATTATTTGCGGTCACTATTTTCTCTGGTTGGTTGATTACCGTTGCCGTCAATAAGAATGTGATTTCACGTATCACACGCTTGACCAGAGAAATGACACGTTTTGAGTCTGGTCAAAAAGTGGCGTTGACAGCTGAGCTAAAAGGGAATGATGAAATTACCACTGCAGCCAGAGCGTTCGACTCTATGGCCGAACGAATCGATTCCTACCTAAACCGTATCGCTGAAAGCAAAAAGTCATTAGCCGAGAGTGAAAGTCGCTGGAAGTTAGCACTAGAATCTACAGGTGATGGTGTCTGGGATATTAATCTTGAAACGGGTACAGCCAGCTATTCTGAGCGTTGGAAAAAGATGCTGGGATATACAAACGATAGTTTTCCTGACTTATTGGTTGAAGGGGCGGAATACATTCATCCTCAGGATAGGGAGCAGGCCAGACTGCGTTTCAGAGGGTATATTTCAGGTGAGTATGCCAATTACCAAGATGAATTCCGAATGCTGTGTGGCGATGGCTCATGGAAGTGGATTATGGCTCGCGGCATGATCATCAAGCGTGATAGAAATTTACAACCTTTACGTATGATTGGCACCAGCACTGATATTTCCTACTTCAAGAAAATTCAGGATGAGTTACGCACAAATACAGCCAAACTCAGAGAATTACTAGAATATAGCCCGATTGCTGTTCGAATTGTTACCAATACCACCAAAAAAATTGTCTTTGCGAATAAACGTTATGCGGAGCTGGTAAATCAGGATAAAGACAAATTAAACGATCTCAATCCCTTTGCCTTTTACGTTGATCCTACAGTGGTGAAAACCTATTTAAATCATATCGCTGAAGGTAAAACCATCTATAACCAACTGACAGAGCTTAATATCTACGGAGAAGGAACAAAATGGACACTCGCTTCCTACTTGCCAATTAAATATGGTGGTGAGGAATGCAATATCGGTTGGTTCTACGATATTACTGATCGTCTAAAAAACGAGGAAGCACTGCGTTTACATGCCAGCGTATTTGATGATGCCTGGGAAGGTATTCTGATTACTGACAAAGATAACCGTATTATTAGCGTGAACCGCGCATTTAGTGAGATCACTGGATACACCCAGGAAGAATTAATCGGTGAAGATCCTAAAATTCTTGCTTCAGGTCGACAGGGCGCAGAGTTTTATGAAGAAATGTGGGAATGCATCCATACCGAAGGGCGTTGGCGTGGTGAAATATGGAACCGGAAGAAAAATGGGGAGTTTTTTGCTGAAATCTTGACCGTAAGCGCAATAGAAAATGATGAGGGCGAGATTACCAATTATCTTGGGCTGTTTGTTGATATTACGGAGATTAAAAAAACAGAGCATCTGTTAGTCAATATGGCTCACTATGATGCCCTGACACAGCTCGCCAATCGAACACTACTTTCAGATAGGCTCGAGCAAGCTATCGCCATTGCTAAACGAAGTGAAAAATTGCTGGCGGTATGTTTTCTGGATCTGGATGGGTTCAAACCCGTCAACGATGAATTCGGTCACGAAATTGGCGATAAACTGTTGATTGCCGTGGCTGAAAGACTAGCCCAAGTTACTCGCTCCGGGGATACAGCTGCCAGAATGGGGGGGGATGAGTTTGTTGTACTTATCAGTAACATAAACAATATCGATGAGCTGGACCCCATTCTTACAAGACTCAGCCAGAAGATTGCTGAGCCGATTAAGATTAACCACCGTAAACATCACGTCACAGCCAGTATCGGCGTGGCTATTTATCCCTTAGATAATGTGGACGGTGATACCTTGATTCGTCATGCGGATTTGGCCATGTATGAAGCCAAACAGGCGGGGAGGGATGGCTATCATATCTTTGATGCTAAGCTGGATCAGCAGATGCATGAATACCATTCCCAACTGGAGCGATTACATCTGGCATTGATTGGTGAAGAGTTCAGGCTTTATTATCAGCCAAAAGTGGACCTTCGCCATAACCGTGTTGTAGGTGTAGAAGCCCTTATCCGTTGGCAACACCCTGAAAGAGGTTTATTGGGTGCCATGGAATTTTTGCCTATTATTGAAGATCATGAGTTCAGTATTGAGTTAGGCGACTGGGTATTAAAAACGGCGTTCAACCAATTACAAACATGGCATGAAAACAATTTGCACATCCAAGTCAGTATCAATGTATCGGCCAGACAAATTCAGCATGATGCCTTCTTAAACAAACTCGAATCATTATTGAAGCAATACAAGACTATAGCGGCAGATGATATCGAGCTGGAGATTCTGGAAACCTCGGCACTGGAAACGGTTCAGACAGCGCAGGTTGTGGCGGCCGCAAGTAGTTATTTGGGAGTGCCGTTTGCTCTGGATGACTTTGGCACCGGTTATTCTTCGTTGTCGTATCTGAGAAAACTACCAGTCAGAACCTTAAAAATTGACCAGAGCTTTATCCGGGATATGCTGGGTAATGAAGAAGACATGGCGATTGTGAAAGGGGTGATTGAGCTAGCTCAAGTCTTTAAACGCAATATCATCGCCGAAGGTGTTGAAACTGAAGCGCATTTTAAACCGCTTATGGATATGGGCTGTGATATTGCGCAAGGTTACGCTATTGCTAAGCCCATGCCAGCAGACGAAGTGCTTGAGTGGGTAAAACACTATGAAAATACGCACAGGAAGAACTAACTGTATGGCCAATATTCTGCTTGATAAATCACATAAAAAACTCATTCAATCAGCGATTGAATTCGGTAATTGGTTATCAGCTCAGACTTCCCTATCAGAAGATGATAAAAAAGCCGTGCAATCCATTCAGCAGGTATTAAATAAGCTGCCCAAAATAAACGATGGCACCTTAGCCATGTATGGCTTTAGTGTGGAACGCGGTGATGACGAGAAGGGGCTGATTCGGGGCTGGGATATTAGTGTCGAGTATTTTGCTCATGATCCGGAACAGCAAGGTGGTCTGGAAATATTCAGTTCTTATTTACCGATTCCTGAATCCACAGACAAAGATGTGTTGGCCATTAAAAAACAACATGAAGTGTATTTCCACTGGCCTATCGGTGATATTTGTAATCTGGTCAAACAAGAACAGGCGCAGCAGTGGATAACAGCAGTAAGCCAACCACAGGCTCTACTATCAGAGGGGGACAGACTTCGGGTGGAGATTGTTTATCAGGATTTTTACAGTGAGATTAAGTTGCCTGGCTGAACAGCAGGCAAAAAAAGTCTGAGAAACTCAGACTTTTACGTTTAGATTATTGCCTTGTGTGGCAGTAGGTGCAGGGACAGCTGATTCAATCAGTTTTAACGCATTGGCGCCATCTAGCTTGGCTTTGTTATTACTCATTTGAGCACTTTTGACCATCAGATAATCATCGATACTGATTTTCGGGCTGCCTTGTGTTGCTGAAATACTCATGTCTTACCTCCTACTTTTTATGCCATCTTACATGACCTGAGTTCTGTTCTGCGATAAATAGTTCACATAATTCTTATATCGGCACGCTGTAAAAGAACTATAGATATCATTTTATTAAAGAAAGCCTTGTGACTGCCAGACCATTTTCATCATCAATATAAACAGCGTTAAAACGAACAGCATATTTTTTATCTTTTGCTCAAGATATCGTGGTAATGGCACGAATATAAACAACAGAAATATCCGGACCTCTAAAAAACTGAATAAATTTTTTATGTTTTCAGATGAATAACTTAACGGGCATATTTCCCGTTTTAAACTGGTGTATAGTCTGAAAATAATAATAAAAAAATATATATCAGAGAGGAGAGAGCAATATGGCAAGCGTACTAAAAACGACGCATCATGGAGGCTGTCCACATGATTGTCCGGATACCTGTTCGATGGTCTATGAGGTGGAAAACGGTCAATTAACTTCAGTCAAAGGCAATAAAGAACATCCGATGACGCGTGGTGGTTTGTGCGTCAAACTCAAAGACTATGAAAAGCGTCACTACCATCCGGATCGTCTGTTGTATCCGATGCGACGAACAGGACCTAAGGGCAGTGGACAGTTTGAGCGAATTAGCTGGGATGAGGCTTTAGATGAAATCACTAGCCGCTGGAAAGCGATTATTGCAGAGCATGGTCCGCATGCCATTTTGCCTTATAGCTATTTGGGGAATCAGGGCTTAGTTCATGGCTTAAATGGGGGCGATGCTTTCTTTAACAAAATGGGGGCGACCGTCTGTGAGCGTACGTTTTGTGGTGAAGGTTCTTGTACCGCTTGGTTATTGACCGTAGGGCCGACGGCAGGTGTCGATCCCGAGAGTTTTATTCATTCTAAATACATCGTTATCTGGGGCTGTAACTCGGTTAGCACCAATATTCACCATTGGCATATCGTGAAAGATGCACAGAAAAATGGTGCCAAAGTGGTGGTGATTGATCCGTATAAATCCAAAACAGCTAAAGAGGCTGACTGGCATATCGCACCAAAACCCGGTACCGATGGTGCATTAGCGATGGCGATGATGCATGTCATCATTGAAGAAGGTTTACAGGATCAGGACTACATCGACAACTACACCGTTGGCTTTGATGCCTTGGCAGATAGAGCCAAGACCAGAACACCCGAATGGGCTGCCACTATCACAGGCATAGCTGCGGATGATATCCGTCAATTTGCCCGTGAGTTTGCCACTAGCCAACCTGCGGCAATTCGTTTAGGTGTAGCTGTTGAACGTAACTATGGCGGTGGTCAGGCCATCCGTGCCATTACTTGTTTGCCAGCTTTAACCGGTGCATGGCGGCATGTTGGCGGTGGTGCTTTGCAGTTCCCGGTATGGGAGCATCCTTATAAATTTGATGTCATCTCGCGTCCAGATCTGATTCCGGAAGGCACGCCAGTGGTGAATGCAATACAACTTGGTCGAGCACTAACGGGTGAGTTGGGGCTTGATACACCGATTAAATCTATGATGTGCTGGAATGCGAATCCTGTCACGCAAGCAGCTGAAACTGACAAGATTGTTCAAGGTTTGATGCGGGAAGATCTGTTTCTGGTGTCGGCTGAACATTTCCTTTCTGATACGGCTTCTTATGCTGATATCGTGCTGCCTGCTTCTATGGGGGCTGAGATGGAAGATATGGTGCTGTCATGGGGGCACTTATATCTGACCTATAACGAAAAATGTGTGGACTCGCCGGGCGAAGCTATTCCCAATAATGAGATATTCAGACGTCTGGCAGCCAGAATGGGCTACCAAGAAGAAAACTTTAGCTGGTCAGATAGCGAGTGTCTGGAGAACTATGTTGACTGGGAATCACCGGCTTGTGATGGTATCGATTTAGCTTATTTACGCGAACATGGTTTTGCCAAATTAAAAGTGGGTACCAAAGATGATCGTGCTCCTCACCGCAATGGAAATTTCCCCACGCCCAGTGGTAAATGCGAGCTGGAAATAAAAGGAGCCACGAATTTTGTTGCTGGACCTTTCAGGCAAATGTATGACGGTTTCCAGCCAGGCGAACCTTTAGACAGCTTACCTGATTATGTGCCATCAAGAGAGACGCATGAGAGCAATCCTGCGTTGGCTGAAAAGTATCCTTTAAATATCATTTCACCAAAAAGTCATGGCTTTCTGAACTCTTGTTACGCCAATATGGAGAACAAGATAAAAGGCCAGGGCGAACAGTTTGTGATGATAAGTCCTGTTGATGCAGATATGAGAAATATCCAGAGTGGTGATGTGGTGTCTGTCTTTAACGATAGAGGTAAATTTGAGGCTTTGGCACAAATTACCGATGATGTCAGCCCTGGTATTGTGGTGGCTACATTAGGCTATTGGCGACAGTTAAATAAAGGTACAGTTAACTGTGTGAGTTCGGCAGAGTTTGTTGATATGGGGCATGCGCCGACTTTTACAGATAACCTGGTTCAAGTGGCTTTAAATGCTTAACTCTCACATGGAAAAAAGCCCGCATTAGCGGGCTTTTTTTATACTGAACTTGTAATAAGAATTAAGCAGCTAAAGCCTGTTTCTTACGTAAGCCAAGAAAACCTAATAATACAGGTCCAAATAAGAATAAAGCTGCAGGTACTGGAACAGCAGATACTGAAACAGTGTAGTTTAACGCTTGACCAGTAGCACTTTCGAAATTCAATAGACTTAACTGATTTGCGTAGAGCGTAGTGATAAAGCTGAAGCTGGCGACTTTCGATACAAAGAACGTTTTAAATGCATCTGGAGCACTTTTGAATTTAATCCAACCACTTGCTAATGCGCTGTCAGGGTTAAATGTCCACGTGACTTTGACGGGGGTTGTTGTATCAGAGTTGAGATCAAACTGTGACTTCCATGTTTCACCTTTAGCTGGTGTTGCTAAGCCTGAACCAAGAACAACGCTTCCTGAAGCGACATCAACTTTTTGAGATGCATTAGTGGATTGGAATGTTTTTAAAGACAATGTCGCTGCGTTAGCACCGACTGAGAATAATAACGCTAAGATAAATAGCATCGCTTTTTTCATGATATAACCCTTGTATAAAAGTATATGAAGCAATGCAACCCAGCCATCTTCAAAATTGAAGATCTGTGGCTTTCCGTCCCCGCCTCACGACGAGTTTGGCATGTGTAAATAATGAGTAATGAAGTTAATGTTCGAGATGACTATGACATGGTTCATATTCATCACTGGTGGAATATAGCAGTGATGTATTACAGTAAAATGTCATTGAAGACAGTGATTAAAAAAGCCCGCTTTCGCGGGCTTTTTTATGTTGAATTTTAGGCTGTTTGTCTGTTGCCAAAAGGCCTGATACCTATCAATATCAATACGGACAGAATCAAAATAGCCAATTGTGCTGCCAATCCTTCCCATGTGGAATAAACACCAATCCACGATAAGGTAAAGTCAATTGGGAAAGACGATATGCTGATCAAATCGGCTTCTTGTAATGCTGCCACTGCTTTACCGATCAGTACAAAGGATAGAGCCAGCATCAGGTAAGTACTGAAGGTGAAGAATTTTCTGATAGGTAAACGTAAAGAGTATTTAATAATGACCCAGAACAATACCGCCAAAATCACCGCTGCCGTTACAAAGCCGGTAGCGATGGACATTGACTGAGAGGATGCTGATTGAGTCATAAGAGCCTGATAAAACAGGACTGTTTCAAACACTTCACGATACACAGCAATGAAGGACAGCCCAGCTAAGCCCCACAATGTGCCTGTGCTTAAGTGGCGGTGAATATGCTGATTGATGTATGCCTGCCACGCTGCGGCGTTGGTTTTACTATGCATCCAGAAACCGACATAGAATAGAATGACGGCAGCCATCAATGCACCGACACCTTCCATAATTTCACGGCTGGCACCACTAATACTGATGAGGTTTTGAGCTGCCCACCAGGTCGCTATACCAGCGATTAAGGCAATAACCCATCCGGCGTGAACATATTTCACTGCATCGCGGCGTTCAGTTTTTACCAGTACGGTCACCAGTGCCAGCACAACCAGCATTGCCTCTAAGCCTTCACGCAACAAAATGACCAAGCTGGCGGTGAAAAGGGTAGAGTCAGATAGGGTATCGGCAGATAGCATATCTTGCGCCTGGCCTAACTGACTGTTGGTTTTTTCCAGTAATGCAGTGAGTTCATCCTGTTTATCAGACTGGCTTGTTAACTGCCTGAACGCCATCATGGATTTTTCAATATCTTTTCTTAATTTTGGATCGTATGCATCCAGCGCGTTTTCAGCGAGTTCAAACCCATCAAGATAGGCACTAACAGCTAAACCTTGAGCGGTTTTATATTCGCCTGCCATATAGCTTTTATGAGAAGCATTAAGCTGCTGTTTAGCCATGGCGAGAGGGTCGTTAGAAGCGAAAAGTGGCTGAGGGTTTGAGCGAAGTTCTGCGACGGTTTGGTTATCCAATGTAGGATATTTGTTTAATAAGGTATTCGGGCTGTTACTGACAAAGTCTTGAATGCTCATACCTGCAGGAACAGTGGCGAGACCTTTATTATCCTGAAACGCTATGCTGCCAGCATAAAAAGCCAGAGACCAACGTTGTTTTTCGTTCAGGTGGCTCAGTGCGACCATTGCTGTGCCGTCGATACCATTAGTAATGGCATCGTACAAACCGATTAAAGACCGGTTCATCGCACGTTCTTTGTCGGTAAAATCAGTTGGGGTTGGATCAAGCGTAGCGGCAAGTTCACCATCACCCTGACCCTTAGCACCGTGACAGGCACTGCAATTTTGCTGATAAAGGGCTTGAACCTGCTGTATAGGTAATAATTCGCTGGGTAATGAAACGGCAGGTGACAGTTTGATCAGAATATTACGCAGTTCAACCGTAATAGGATGAATCACATCCGGGTTCTGTTTGTCAGCAACAGCCTTCTGTAATTTTAGGGCAGCTTCTACAGCGTCCTGACCATTTTCCAGTTGACGCGTTTTTTCTACAGCAAGTGCAGAAAATTCTGTCATCTCACTGTACTCAGCCTCATTGATGACTTCCCCATTAGCTACAGCAGCACTATAGTCAGCGCCGATATATTCAGCCATCTGCATCAGCTGACGTGTATCACTCTGAGCATCGTTCGCATGAGCCGTATATATAAATGAGAAGAACATTATCAGACTGATAATGAGACCTGAGGTTTTACGAAGGTCGAGTTTAAACACGTTTTTAACCGCTCCAGCTTTGGTTGTTAAGTCGATGTATTACTTAGTCAAGTTCTAAATGAGAATCATACTCATTATAAACGTTACTGACTATTACGAGTCAATGATTTCTTAGATAAGACTGACGTAAAGAAGTTCTCAATGATGAGTAGAGCGAAAAGTAATATATCAACAGCGCTGTTATAACTTGTTATGTGAGGCTTTCGTTTGTGTATCTGAGGTACAGAAAGTGATAATGTGAAGGTTTATGACAATTTGATGACAAGATAATGAAGAATGTGATTAAGCTGGATTCGCTCAATAATGCGCCTTTGCAGACGCTGCCTTTCCCTTATTTTAAAGTAGAAGAGTCAATTTACCCTGACGATGTAAAGGGCATCATTAACAGCTTTCCTGATATTGCTGATGGCGGCAGCTACAATGTGGATGATGTTGAGTTAAATGAGCCATTCAAATCACTCATTGAGTCAATCGATAGCCCTGAGTTTCGTCGCATTATTTGTGAGAAGTTTGATGTGCAAGTGATGGATTTGCCAATGATGATTACGCTCAGAGGTTATTCCAGACAAAAAGATGGTCGGATTCATACTGACTCCAAAACCAAAGTAGCTACTATTCTGATTTACCTGAATGAGAAATGGGAAGCTGATACAGGCAAACTTCGGATCCTGAGAAATGGGCATGATATGAATGATTATGTCGATGAAATCAGCCCAGGACCAGGTGCTTTGCTCGCTTTCAAAGTGACTGACAACTGCTGGCATGGCTATCCGGCCTTTGAAGGCAAACGCCAGTCTATACAAATCAATTTCCTGACTAGTGCGGCAGCGGGAAATAAACATCGATTTTTCCACCGTTTGAGTGCAAAGTTGAAACGTTTAATTTCACGCAGAAACTGAATTTATTTATTACTCAACGGTTTTCATATACACATACACACCGCAAAAATTAACCTAAGCTAATCTTTATCAAGATAGTGTGATGCTATAGTATCAAGTAGTGGGACGATATCTGAACGCATACACGTAATAAAGGGAGAAGCAGGTTTTATGGGGGACACGGTTGAGCAGATGTATATCGCACTGATCAGTGTGCATGGGCTCATACGAGCTGATAATCTGGAACTCGGCAGAGATGCTGATACTGGAGGACAAACCCTCTATGTGCTGGAGCTGGCTCAGGCTCTTTCTGAATTACCCAATGTCTCTCAGGTAGACCTTGTTACCCGCCGCATTATCGATAGTCATGTTGATGCCGATTATGCTGACCCCATTGAAGTGGTGAATGATAAGTTCAGGATTGTCCGGATTGATGCTGGTCCTGAAGAATATATATACAAGGAACAGCTTTGGGAACATCTGGACGGGTTTGCTGATAACCTCGCTGATTTTTTCAGAAAGCAAGATCATATTCCTGATTTGATACACAGCCATTATGCCGATGCCGGTCTAGTTGGATCTCACGTTGCCAATCTGTTGGGGATTCCTCTGGTCCATACTGGTCATTCACTTGGTCGAGTGAAGCGGAGACGATTGCTGGCGAGCGGCCTGACGACCGAGCAAATTGAGTCGCTTTATAATATGACACGACGCATTGAGGCAGAAGAAATTACTTTAGCTACCGCTGAGCGAGTCATTACCAGTACCCATCAGGAAATTGAAGAGCAATACGAAATTTATGATCATTATCAGCCTGATCAGATGCGTGTTATCCCGCCAGGCACCAATATCAAACAATTTAAGCCACCAGAAGGTAATGAGTTAGAAACGGAGTTATTCGGTAAATTAACCCACCAACTTGTTGAACCCAATAAACCAGTTATTCTGGCCTTATCAAGACCAGATAAACGCAAAAATATTGCGGTACTTATTGAAGCTTATGGTGAGTCGGAAAGGTTGCAACAACTGGCTAATCTGGTAATTATTGCGGGTAACCGTGATGATATTGATGACTTGGAAGCCGGTGCTCAGGAAGTCTTCCATGAGCTTCTTGTGGCGATTGATCGTTACGATCTGTATGGCAAAGTGGCTATGCCTAAGCATCACAAGCGTGAACAAGTCCCTTTGATGTATCGCATTGCTGCGGCATCAGGTGGTGTGTTTGTGAACCCGGCATTGACAGAACCTTTTGGTTTAACCTTGATTGAAGCCGCCGCTTCTGGTGTGCCCATTATTGCAACAGAAGATGGGGGACCACGAGATATCATTGGTAACTGTCATAATGGTATTTTGATTGATCCACTAGAGTCGTCGACTATTACAGACGCATTACTAAAGCTGCTCACTGATAATAAGTTATGGGATGACTATTCCAGTAGAGGGTTGGAAGGCGTGGCCAAATGTTATTCATGGCAAGCTCACGCCAAGCGTTATATTGAGTTGGTTACACCACTGGCTCAACGCGCTGAATTATTACAACGTCAACCGCTTGAAAGAACCAGCCATGTTTATGCAGAACAAGCCATTTTCACCGATCTCGATCTGAACCTTATTGGTGATGATGTGTCGTTACATAAACTCATTAATCTAATTCGTGAGAATCGTAAAACCACGAAATTTGCTATTGCTACAGGTCGAAGATTGGATGTGGCATTAAGAATGATGAAAAAACATCAGATTCCGGAGCCTGATATTCTGATTACCAGTTCGGGGACTGAAATTTATTACGCGCCGAAGTTAACGCCAGATACCTCGTGGGCCCAACATATCGATTATCACTGGACACCCCATAAGGTTCGTCAATTACTTGATGATTATCCTGGTCTGGAGAAACAGCCAAAAGCAGAACAGAGTCGATTTAAATTAAGTTATTACATTGATCCTGAGCAAGCGGATATAGAAGAGATAAAACGGCTGTTACATCAGGAAGAACAATCCGTACATGTACAGTTGGCATTCGGACAATATTTAGACATTTTACCTATTAGAGCATCAAAGGGGATGGCTCTACGCTATGTTGCCGATCATTGGCAAATACCACTTGAGCATATTTTTGTGGCGGGCGGTTCTGGTGCTGATGAAGATATGATGCGCGGCAATACGCTCGCCGCTGTAGTGGCTAACAGACATAATGAGGAGTTATCACAATTGATTGATACAGACCGGATTTATTTTGCTGATAAACCATTTGCCGCCGGCATTTTGGAATCGCTTGAACATTACCAGTTCTTTCATCAGGCAAAAACAAAGAAAACATCATGATGACACCCGCTAAAGTTTTACTGTGTACGGATATGGATAGAACCATTATTCCTAATGGTTTTCAGCCGGAACCTGCCGATGCCCGTAAATCTTTTTCAAGCTTTTGTGAGCGTGAGGATGTGAAATTAGCCTATGTGACGGGACGCCATGTGTCTTTAGTCAAACGTGCTATTAAAAACTACGCCTTACCGATCCCGGATTTTGCAATTACCGATGTTGGCACCAAGATTTATCAGATAGGAAAGGGTAGCTGGCAACAGATGGCGGATTGGGAAGCCGAAATTGATAAAGACTGGAACGGCAAAACGCATGCACAACTAAAACAGATTTTACGGCCCATCAAAGAGCTACGCTTACAGGAAAGTACCAAACAAAACACACATAAGTTAAGTTATTACTTGCCGCTGTATATGGACAAAGACACGATCATTGCTCGTATCGAAGCGTTTTTGAAAGATGCTAATGTGGCGGCCAGTATTCTCTGGAGTGTCGACGAACCCAAAAATATCGGCTTATTAGACGTGTTACCGGAACATGCAACCAAACTGCACGCCATTGAATTTTTACAACAAAAACTGGGCTATAAACTGGACGAAGTTATTTTTGCTGGCGATAGTGGCAATGACTTACCCGTACTGACCAGTCATATACCGTCAGTTTTGGTCGACAATGCCAGTGCAGAAATCAAACAAGCTGCGCTGGAGTTATCAAAACACAATGGCAATGTTGAGGCCTTGTTTCTGGCAAGTAGTAGCCACAGTGATAATAATGGTAATTATTCGGCAGGTGTGTTGCAGGGAGTGGCGCATTTTGCACCGCATTTTTTTACGCCAACCAATAAAGAAACATCATCATGAAATCATCAAGCAAGCTAACTATTTTTGGTGAAGCCTTATTTGATTGTTTCCCGACGGGGGAAAATGTATTAGGGGGCGCGCCGTTTAATGTCGCTTGGCACTTTCAGGCATTAGGCGATTCCCCCCTGTTTATCAGTCGGGTCGGCAAGGATGAGTTAGGTGACATCATCTTGTCAGAAATGACCAGTTGGGGAATGACGACCAAAGCTATCCAGCAGGATAGTGAACATCAGACAGGGCGGGTGGATATTCGTATTGAGAATGATGAACCGATTTATACCTTTGCTGAAGATAATGCCTGGGATTTTATTGACTTATCCGAAATACCTACGCAGGACATATCCGGTTTCTTCTATCATGGTACTTTGGTTGCTCGCCGTGATATTGCCAATAGAACACTGGAAAAACTGACAGAAAATCCTTCACTGGATATTTTTGTTGATGTGAATTTACGTTCACCCTGGTGGCAAAAAGAAGCGGTATATCACTGGCTCGAACAAGCAAGGTGGGTAAAACTGAATGAAAGCGAGCTATACGAACTCGGATTTCATTCTGCTGACTTGCATCAGGATATGACCCGAATGCATACGCATTTTCATCTTGACCAGTTGATCGTGACCAGAGGTGAAAAAGGCGCGATAGTTCGCGACACAGACGGTGTTTTTCATCAAGTTGCACCTTCATATCATGAACAAGTCGTGGATACCGTGGGTGCTGGCGATGCTTTTACTGCGATGTATATTCATGGTTTACTGGCTGGTTGGGATATTGAAGAAACATTGGAAAAAGCCCAAGCTTTTGCTTGTCGTGTCGTCACACAGCGTGGTGCCATCAGTAAAGATCCTGATTTCTATAAATAACGCTTATTCAGAATAATTCAAACAAGGTTAAGCATGTACGAGCAGCAAGCCCACACATTGTTGAACGATATCCTCAATGAAATTGAGGCCGGCATTTCAAAGCAGGATTTACGCTATTTCTATACGCGTTTGGGGGCGAATTTTTACGCCATACACTCGTTATTTGAGCGTTTGTATGGGCATCGTGATGACTTCAAAGCCCAGTCGCAGAAATTAGTTGAAGCCATGGCATGGCAGTATATTCGCCGTCCGGAAGATTTACGTCAGAAAGATATTGAGCGTGAAGCCGACCATAACTGGTTTTTGAGTCAAAAATGGGTGGGTATGGCTCTCTACAGTCATGGCTTTGCCGGTAATTTGCAGGGCATGAAAACTCATCTGAATTACTTCCAGGAGCTGGGCGTTAACTTGGTGCACATCATGCCCATTATGCAATGTCCGAAAGGCAGCAGTGACGGTGGTTATGCAGTGAGCGATTTCCGCAAGATCGATGAGCGTGCTGGCAGTCTTAAGGACTTAAACGAACTTGCACGCAGTATGCATGAGCGTGATATTTTGCTGACGATGGATGTGGTACTGAATCACACCTCCGATGAACATGAGTGGGCGCAAAAAGCACGACAAGGTGAAACCAAGTATCAGGATTATTACTACACGTTCGAAAACCGCAATGTGCCTGATATGTTTGAGCAAAGCATGCCTGAAGTTTTTCCAGAAACATCACCGGGTAATTTTACCTGGGATGAGGAAATGCAACGTTGGGTCATGACGGTGTTTAATAGTTATCAATGGGATCTGAATTATTCCAATCCCTCTGTGTTTATTGAAATGCTCGACGTCATTTTGTTCTGGGCCAATCAAGGTGCTGATATTCTGCGTTTAGATGCGGTTGCCTTTCTTTGGAAAAAAATTGGTAGTACCTGCCAGAATGAACGTGAAGCTCACTTGATTTTGCAACTGCTCAAAGACTGCTGCCAGGTGGTTGCTCCCGGTGTTTTATATATTGCTGAAGCCATTGTGGCTCCCGTTGAAGTCACCAAATATTTTGGTGAAGATGCAGTCATTGCTAAAGAGTGTGAGATTGCCTACAACGCGACCTATATGGCGTTAATGTGGGATGCCGTCGCTACAAAAAATACTAAATTACTTAATCAGGGCATTAAAAGCTTGCCAGTGAAACTGGAAAGAGCAACATGGCTGAATTATATCCGTTGCCATGATGATATCGGTTTAGGTTTTGATGATCGTGATATTGAACTGGTTGGTTACCAACCTGCACAACATCGTAAGTTTTTGATTGATTATTACATGGGCCGTTTTGACCATTCACATGCCAGAGGCTTACCGTTTGGTGAAAATGAGAAAACCGGGGATGCACGTATTTCAGGTTCATTAGCCTCCCTGGTTGGACTGGAATATGCCTTGGAGCAGGGTGATCAACAAGCTATTGAGGACTCGATCAACATTATCTTGTTATTACATAGTTTGATTATGTCGTTTGGTGGCATACCACTTCTATATTACGGGGACGAAGTCGGTACGACCAATGATATTTCCTATCTTGATGATCCCTACAAGAAAGGCGACTCACGTTGGGTGCATCGTCCTGTTATTAACTGGGATAAAGCCGATCTGCGAAATCAGCCCGGTCACCCACAATATGAAATATTTACCGCCTTAAAACGGATGATTGCTGTTCGCAAAGAAATTGATGTGTTTGCTGATTTTAATAATCGAGAATTGATCGATGTGGGTAATGAGCATCTTTTTGTCTTCGAACGCTATTGCATTCAACAGCAGCATCAACGGGTTCTGGTAGTGGCGAATTTCAATGGTAAACCCCAACATCTGAATTTAGATGAACTAGGTAGCTGGGGCAATCCACAGAATGGGCAGCTTTATGATTTGTTTAGTGGCCAGCGTCCGGATTTGTTTAAAAATGCATTAGTCATACCGGCTTTTAGTTTTTATTGGCTACAAGAGAGCTAAGTTTATACATTCATTGATTTTGCTAGCTTCACAAAATATCGACAATAAACCGTCTAGTTTTGCAGTCAGGGTATTGTTGCTTATTAGGAGTAGAAATGTATAAAACCGGCTTATACTGGATTCAACATGATCTCCGTATTCACGATAATGCAGCGCTTCTGGAAGCAAGCCTAAATTGCGAACAGCTCATTTGTTTGTATTGTTTTGATCCTACCTGGTTCAGACAAAGCCGTTTAAATGCCAGATCCATGGGCGTTTTGCGTCGACAGTTTCTCAATAAAGCCTTGCATGATTTAGGTAACGAACTAAAGCGTCGCGGTCAACGTTTGATCGTGATGACGGCCGATCCCGTCTCAGCTATTTCTGTTCTGATAAAAAATCATCATATCGATGCGGTGTATCGTAGTCATCATGTGGGTGTTTTTGAAACTCGCCAATGGCATCATCTCAAAGCAGATTTTCCTCGTACGCTATTTCATTCTGTCTGGACACATACATTATTTCGTCCCGAGCAATTACCTTTTTCACTAAATGATTTACCAGCGACATTTACCGAGTTTAAGCAACGCTGCGAAGCCATTGTCATTGATAAACCAGTATCCATGCCGCAATGGTTAGCCCCTCCGGTAGAGAGCCTGACTGGCTTGACCCATCAAACTGAAACAGAATTTGGTGAGCTAAGGGAGGGCTTTGGTGGAGAAAAAACGGCACTCGAGCATCTTGAGCAGTACTTTTCATCTGATTTGCCCACGTATTATAAAACGGTAAGAAATGAACTGGATGGTTGGGAAAACTCGACAAAAATGTCGGCATGGTTAGCCTGTGGTGCATTATCGCCACGTAAGCTGGTGGCGCGATTGAAACGCTATGAGGCTGAGCAAACGGCGAATGAATCCACGTATTGGATTTATTATGAGTTGCTGTGGCGTGAATATTTTCAGTGGTATGCCCAGCGTTATCAACATAAGTTATTCAAAGCAGAAGGGATAAAGAAACAAAAAATATCTTGTTGTTTTTATCCTGAGCGTTATCAGAAATGGTGCAATGGCAATACGCCATACCCTTTAGTCAATGCCTGTATGAAACAGCTTAACGAAACCGGGTATTTGTCTAATCGTGGTCGTCAGATAGTGGCAAGCTGTTTTATTAACGAACTGCAATTAGACTGGCGTTTCGGTGCCGCCTATTTTGAGCAGCAATTGATTGACTATGATGTTGCTTCAAACTGGGGTAATTGGCAGTATATTGCCGGGGTAGGGGCTGATCCACGCGGTGGTCGTCATTTTGATCTGGATAAACAAACTGAGATCTATGATGCTGACCGTCGTTTTATCCAACGCTGGCATGGTGAAGCCAGCCAGTATCCGCTGGATTCTCTTGATGCTGCGGACTGGCCTATTATGCCGCCGGGTAAAAATGACTAAAAATAGCTATATTGCTGAGTATTGAGTTCATCTAAAAAGCATTGCATACTCAGACTATTGCTCTCATACAGTGGAGGCCATTGTTATGACTAAAGCAATTTTGTTTGATATCAGTGGTGTTTTGTATATTGATGGTCAGCCTATACCGGGTGCGGTGGAACTGATTATGATGCTGAGGCAGCACTCGGTCCCGATGCGCTTTGTAACGAATACTTCACGTTCAACCAGCCAGTCTGTCTTTGATGAACTTACTCGGATGGGGTTTGATATAAAGCCAGAGGAAGTATTCACGGCCCCGGTAGCTATAAAAGGCCTGTGCCAGACGAAGGGGTATCGCCCGTTTTGTCTTATCCATCCTGATTTAATGCCCGAGTTTAGTGACTTAGATCAAAGCCGACCGAATGCCGTGATTGTCACCGATGCCGCAGATTTATTTAATTATGAACAATTAAATCATGCTTTCTCATTATTGATGGATGGCGCTGTGCTTCTTGGGATTGGACGTAACCGATATTTTAAAAGTGCTGGTCGTTTACAGCTGGATGCGGGGCCGTTTATTCAGGCACTGGAATATGCGGCAGATGTGAAAGCTCAGATCATTGGCAAACCCGATACCAGTTTTTTTCATGAGGCGGTGTCATCGCTTAACGTCAGACCTGATGAAGTTTTAATGATTGGCGACGATGTGGCGTCAGATGTTGTCGGGGCTATTGATGCAGGTCTGCAAGCTTGTTTAGTTCGGACAGGTAAGTTCTTACCTCAGGATGAAGCCGAGGCAAAAGCATCCAATGCCACGATTGCCGACTCAGTAGTTGAGGCGGTCAATCAGGCATTTGATTTAGATTTTTAGACGAGTTTTGCCCAGAGATCGTATTCATCAGCTTCTTCGAATTCGACATCAACGATATCACCGACTTTTAAGTGGGTGGCACCATCGATAAATACTTGGCCATCAATTTCTGGTGCATCTGCTTCACTGCGTCCGACAGCACCTTCTTCTACCACTTCATCAATGATAACCCGGCCTCTACGTCCCACTTTTAACTGAAGTCTGGCAGCACTGATTCCAGCCTGATGTGCCATAAAGCGGTCAAGACGTTCCTGTTTTACTTCTTCAGGAATTTGATCCGGTAACTCGTTTGCTGTGGCACCATCAACGGGCGAGTAAGCAAAAGCGCCGACACGATCAAGCTGTGCTTCAGTCAGAAAGTCGAGTAATTCCTGGAATTCTTCTTCTGTCTCACCTGGGAAACCGACGATAAAAGTACTTCGCAAGGTGATATCAGGACAAATCGCACGCCAGGCACGAATACGTTCCAGATTATTTTGTGATGATGCAGGTCGTTTCATCAATTTCAGTATGCGTGGGCTGGCATGCTGAAAAGGAATATCCAGATAAGGAAGAATTTTACCTTCAGCCATTAATGGCACCACATCATCAACATGTGGGTAGGGATATACGTAATGCATTCTTACCCAAACTCCCAGTTCCCCCAGGGCTTCGGCAAGGTCATAAAAACGCGTTGCACGCTCACGACCATTCCACTCATGAGTCTCATATTTCACATCTACACCATAGGCACTGGTGTCTTGAGAGATCACTAAAAGCTCTTTGACGCCAGCGTCAGCAAGGCGTTTTGCCTCAATCATGACATGATGAATCGGGCGGCTGACCAGATCGCCACGCATAGAAGGGATAATGCAGAAAGTACAGCGATGATTACAACCTTCAGAAATTTTCAGGTAAGCGTAGTGACGCGGAGTTAACTTGATTCCTTCAGGTGGAACCAGACTGACGAAAGGATCATGTTGGGGAGGCAAGTGTTTATGAACTGCGCTGACGACTTCTTCTAAGGCATGGGCGCCGGTAATTTCTAAAACCTGAGGATGTTTTTCGCGAATGGTGTTGTCACGGCTGCCAAGGCAACCCGTTACAATGACTTTGCCATTTTTAGCGATGGCTTCACCAATACTACCCAGAGATTCTTCAACAGCAGAATCAATAAAGCCACAGGTATTCACGACAACTAAGTCAGCATCATCATATGTTGGCGTAATGCTATACCCCTCTGAACGGAGCTTAGTGATGATTCGTTCGCTATCAACTAGGGCTTTTGGACATCCGAGGCTAACGAATCCAACTTGAGGTGCTTTCATGTGAGTTACCAATTATCAGAAAGAGGGTATTTTAAATAAACTTTATTGATATAGCTTGTATCACTTCAACTAATTTTAAAGAATAAAAATAAAAATACTTAATAACTCAGAATGTTACGCATTAAATTATTGTGAACACTTAAGTTACTTTGATGAGCTGCCGATATAGGTATACGCAATATGTATTTACCACTCATTTTTATCAGGGTGAAGCACAATGAAAAAAAATCTGCCAGTCACAGATAAAGAAATTACCTTCGATAATCCGCTGATTTCAACAACTGACCTCAAAGGCATCATAACGAGCTTTAACAGAGAGTTTGAGTACGTTAGTGGTTTTTCTGCTGATGAATTGATGAACGTGAATCACAATGTCATTCGTCATCCAGATATGCCACCGGCTGCATTTGCTGATCTCTGGTCTACCGTAAAATCGGGTAAACACTGGATGGGGATGGTCAAAAATCGAACAAAGACTGGCGATTTTTACTGGGTAGATGCGTATGTCACGCCAATTTTTGATGGCGATAAAGTAATTGGCTATGAGTCTGTTCGTAGTAAACCCAAAAAACAAGAGATTAAGCGTGCACAACAGCTTTATAAACAAATTAACGAGGGTAAGAAGCCTAAACTCGGTAACGTCTTCACACGACTGTCTCTAAAAAATAAAACCACATTATCAGTGGTGCTCAGTAGTATTGTGGCCAGCGTTGTAAATCAAATCAGTACCATTCAACAATTGCCCTTTTATCTGCCAGTGGTTATTGCGGTATTAGGTGGCCTGGCATCGTTTCTGTTACTCAAAAATTGGGTCTTTGCATCACTGGATAGAGCCATAAAAGAAGCTAATGATGAGGTCAATAATCCCCTGATGGGTATGGTGTATACCGGTGCTGATGATGAAGTTGCTCAACTGGTATTAGTGAATAAACTGCTGCAGGCCAGACTGAATACTATTTTGGTCAGAATGAAAGATTCTGCTGGCAGCATTGATAAGTCGGCCGGCGATACCTATCAGTCTCAACAATCAATTATGGAATCGATTAATTCTCAGGCATCTCAAACTGAGCAAGTGGCGACAGCCATGACGGAAATGTCTTCCACAATTCAGGAGCTGGCACGTAACGCCAGTCTGGCCTCTCGGTCAGCGAATCAGGTTGATGACTTAACCCAACAAAGCATGACTAAATCTGAAACCGCCGTGAAAGGCTTAACCAGCTTAGATAGGGCTTTTGATACTATCAGTGATTATATTAAAACGCTGGAATCGGACTCCAGTGCGATTAATCCTATCGTAGATGTGATTAGTAACATTGCAGAGCAAACCAATCTACTAGCGTTAAATGCGGCGATTGAGGCTGCAAGAGCAGGTGACCATGGTAGGGGATTTGCTGTTGTCGCTGATGAGGTGCGTTCATTAGCGACACGAACCCAGGAATCAACCCAAGAAATTTCAAACCTTATTTCAAAACTGGATAGCTCTGTTGTCAAAGTGGTGAAAGGTATGGAAACGACAAAAGATACTGCCTCCTCAAGCCGTCAGGATATTCAAGGGTCTATTGACTCTGTGAGCTCTATTAAAGAGAGTGTGGAGAAACTGAATGAGCTTAACACCTTGATTGCGACTGCCGTTGAAGAGCAGAGTGCAGTGAGTGAAGACATTAATAAGAATGTAGTCAGAATTAGCTCTGATGCCGAAATGGTGGTGAGCAATGCTAATAAGGTAAATGTACACGCTGAAAATCTGGCGCAGGAATCACAAAATCTACTGAATATGATTACCCGTTTTTCATCTCGCTTATAGGTCAGGTGAGTCTGTTATGCACCATTACGGTGAGCCTGAGAATAGGGTTGTGCCATTATGGTGCGGCTTGTTAGGTAGATATAAACTTAGCTTGAACTGCTAAGTTTATGATCAAACATTAATTATTCTGATTGTAGTTAAACTGGCACGGTATCTGCGTTACAAGTTCTAAGTGCTGAGGTGGTTTACCAACTACTGTCGACTAAAATAAGGTTTCTAGGGTTCCGATCAACGATGATGTCTGGACCGAGAGTAACCGACCTTCACAGTGAAGGTTACACGGAGGGATAAAAGCCCGGGAGATTGTTTTTTGTAAAACATCTCTTGCACCGTGTTTCTAACTAACTGTGAGGTAACTTCATGAAGTTCTCCATTCTTCGTTTTTTCAGCTTCTTGCTGCTTTCTTTCTCTCTCCTTATCGTTCCCTTCTCAGCGAATGCTGAACAAAAAGATAAATTCAGTATTGCCTGGACTATTTATGCAGGCTGGATGCCGTGGGACTATGCGGCGAATGCGGGCATTGTAAAAAAGTGGGCGGACAAATACGGTATCGAAATTGACGTAGTTCAAATCAATGACTACGTTGAATCCATCAACCAATATACGGCTGGGCAGTTTGATGGTTGCACCATGACGAATATGGATGCGCTCACTATTCCTGCTGCGGGTGGTGTCGACTCTACCGCATTAATTCTTGGTGATTTTTCTAATGGGAACGATGGCATTGTCCTGAAGGGCGAAGGTAAAACCCTGAAAGACATTGAGGGCCAAAACGTTAATCTGGTTGAGCTGTCTGTTTCTCATTATTTATTAGCTCGTGCTCTAGATACCATTGGTTTGAGTGAGCGTGATGTCAGAGTCGTGAATACTTCAGATGCCGATTTGGTAGCCGTGTTTAACGCAGACGACGTGACTTCTACCGTCACTTGGAATCCACTGTTATCTGAAGTGGCTGCCATGCCTAATACCTCAAAAGTATTCGATTCTTCTCAAATTCCTGGCGAAATCATCGATATGTTAGTGGTCAACACTGACACCCTGAAAGATAACCCTGATTTTGGTAAAGCCTTAACCGGTGCCTGGTATGAAATCATGGCGCGTATGGCGGCTAAAGATACCGATGCGCTGACCTTTATGGCTAAAGCCTCAGGCACTGATTTGCCGGGTTATGAAGCACAATTGGCTGCGACCAATATGTTCTATGTAGCAAAAGATGCCGTGGCCTTTGCTCAAAGCAAACAACTGCCTGAAACCATGAAGTATGTGAGTGAGTTTTCATTCGAGCATGGTTTATTAGGTGAAGGTGCGATGGATGCTGGCTTTATTGGTATTGCTTATCCAGATGGCACTGTAGTCGGTAACTCAGCGAACGTTAAGCTGCGTTTTGATTCGTCTTTCATGTCTATGGCGGCTGACGGTTCTCTGTAACCGTCATTTGCCAGAGAATTATTATGAAACGACTTATCAATCAACAGCCGAGTAACGCTGGGAAATGGTTATTAGGTGCTTTACCTTTTATCCTGATTTTACTGGCTTATCTGGTGGCATCGAATGAGCGCTTAGCGGTGAATCCTAATGATAAGCTGATGCCTTCCTTCGAAGCCTTTGGTCATGCCATTCATATGATGGCATTTGAACCCAGTAAACGTACTGGTGAATACCTGTTATGGGCCGATACGCTGGCCAGTTTGCAACGGCTGGGGATTGGCGTTGGTATCAGTGCGCTTATCAGTCTTATCGTTGGAATTCTGATTGGGATTATTCCTCTACTGCGTGCCAGTTTTGCACCAGTGGTCACCGTTATATCTCTGGTACCACCATTAGCGATTTTACCTATCTTGTTTATCATTTTTGGTTTAGGTGAAGTCGCCAAAATTACGCTTATTGTGCTGGGTATCACCCCATTTTTGATTCGTGATGTGCAATTACGTGTCATGGCGTTACCTGAAGAATTGATCATCAAAGCACAAACATTAGGCGCCTCAACCTGGCAATTGATTGTACGAGTAGTCTTACCTCAGGTATTACCAAAACTGATTGATGCAGTGCGTTTAAGTCTGGGGGCGGCCTGGTTATTTTTAATTGCCGCAGAAGCCATCTCGGCAACAGAAGGGCTTGGTTATCGTATCTTTCTGGTCAGACGTTATCTGGCGATGGATGTGATTTTGCCCTATGTATTGTGGATTACCTTATTGGCCTTTCTGACTGATTATCTATTACGTCGTTTGTCCTTATATGCCTTCCCGTGGCAGCAGACTGAGGGAGGGGCTAAATGAACAATATCGAGCTGAAAAAATTATGGAAAGAGTACGGCGATAATGTCGTTCTTGAGAATATCAATCTGACGGTGAGAGCAGGCGAGTTTATAACTCTGGTGGGCGCATCAGGCTGTGGTAAAACCACATTTCTGAAAATGCTGCTGGGAACCGAGAAACCCTCTCGAGGTGAATTATTACTGGATGGTGATCCCATCCGTGATGAGCCCGATGCTGACCGGGGTATTGTCTTCCAGCGTTACTCTGTTTTCCCTCATCTTAATGTGATTGAAAATGTCATGTTGGGTGTGGAGTTTGGTCAGTCCAGATTATTGGGCAGATGTTTTGGCAGCAAGCGACGACAGGTTCGTGAGCAAGCCCAGGAAATGCTTGAATTGGTTGGGTTGGGGCATGTGGCGAATCAATATCCGACATCACTATCTGGCGGTATGCAGCAACGGCTGGCCATTGCGCAGGCCTTAATTAAACAACCGAAAGTATTATTGCTGGATGAGCCGTTTGGTGCGCTTGATCCAGGCATTCGTTCTGATATGCATGCCTTGATTTTAGATATCTGGCAAAAAACCGGCATCACCATTTTCATGATTACCCATGACTTAACCGAAGGCTTTTATCTGGGAACACGCTTATTAGTGTTTGATAAACACCGTCAAGACCCAGATAACCCAAACCGTTATGGGGCCTCTATTACCTTTGATATTCCGGTGGGTGATACACGCAAATCCACTTTAGAAGACATTTCAAACACGATGAAACAAAAGCAGGAAACACCATGAGTGATAAACAAAACGATCTGATATATGAGGATACATTGCCTGGTGGCACGCATTGGTCAATGTTAGTAAGAAAAGGGACGACACTGCGGCTGATTGATAACGAAGGTGGCGCTAATGTCGGTATGTTGTTTTATAACCCGATGAATAAACTGGAGCGTTATAACGCGCCGGATACCTTGAAATGTCAGCATACCTTTAAGCTGACCAAAGGCCATTGTTTGTACTCAGATATGGGGCATGTGTTTTGTTCCATTATCGATGACACCGTTGGCTGGCACGATACCGTTGGCGGCAATCTCACCACGGACAATATGAAAAAACGCTGGGGTGACAGAAGTTATCAGGAAGCCGGTAATGACTGGACCTTAAGCGGCGAGCATGCTTTTTTGGTTGAGCTGGCTAAATATGGCTTAAACCGTCGTGATATGGCAGCCAATCTCAACTTATTCAGCCAGGTCAAAACCGACGCTGAAGGCAATATGCAGTTTGTTGAAAACAACAGCAAAGCGGGTGACTTCATCGATTTACGCTTTGAAATGGATACCTTGGTGTTATTCCACACCTGTCCACACCCGATGAATACAGCCGATGCCTATCCTAAACATGCTGTCACCTATCAATTAAGAAAATCTGCTCCGGTGACGGAAGATGACGAGTGTTTGAATCACTGCGCTGAAAACCAGCGTGGTTTTGACAATAACCGTCTATACCATCAATGCGGTCATCACCATTAATGAGCAAAGGATAACGTTGTGATTAAAGAAAGTAACCTAAACCCTGAACAAGCCAGCTACCGTGAAGAAGTGTTAGCAGGTGATTACTGGATGCATGAACTGAAAGCGGGTCAAACACTGCGTATTGTCGATTTATATGGTAATCAGGCCGCTGATACTTTGTTTTACAGTTTAGCGGATCCCAGTGAGCGCTATAGTGCGATTGATACCCTTCGTGAGCAAGGTAATGTCTACCTTACTGCTGGCACAACATTGTTGTCGAATCTTGGCAGACCCATGTTAGAGATCACTGCTGATACTTGTGGACGCCACGATACGCTGGGCGGTGCCTGTGCAACAGAATCCAACACCGTGCGTTATTCGCTGGAGAAAAAAACCATGCACGCATGCCGTGATAGCTGGATGCTAGCGGTAGCCGAAAACGAGCACTTTGGTGTAAGTAAGCGTGATATCACTCATAACATTAACTTTTTTATGAATGTGCCTGTGACTGAAGACGGCCATTTGACCTTTGCAGATGGTATTTCTGAAGCGGGTAAATATGTGGAAATGACAGCAAAAATGGATGTGATTGTGTTGATCTCTAACTGTCCGCAATTAAATAACCCATGTAATGCTTATAACCCGACACCGGTTGAAGTGGTGATCTGGGGGTAATACGGATTATGTTTCGGGACGACCTGAAACAGCGCTTTATTAGCTGGGACGACCCAGATAGGAATACCCATCATGTTTAAGAAAGTTTTAATTGCTAACCGGGGCGCCATCGCCACACGGATTACTCGCACCTTGCATGAGATGAATGTTAAGGCAGTGGCTATATATGCCGAAGCCGATCGTGACTCATTGCATGTCAGTGCTGCAGATGAAAGCTACTCACTGGGCGAAGGCCGTGCCAGTGAGACTTATCTTAATCAACAACTTATCATTGATATAGCGAAACAGACAGGGGCTGAAGCGATTCATCCTGGTTATGGTTTTCTGAGTGAAAATCCGGGCTTTGCTCGTTTATGTGAGCAGAATAATATTGTCTTCCTTGGCCCCACAGCAGAGCAGATGGAGTCATTTGGTTTAAAACACAGCGCTCGGGCATTGGCAGAAGAAAACGACGTACCGTTATTACCAGGCACGGGCTTATTAAGCTCACTTGATGAAGCCGTTGAGCAAGCCAGCCAAGTTGGCTATCCGGTGATGCTGAAATCAACGGCTGGCGGCGGCGGTATCGGTATGAACCGCTGTGATGATGAAGCTTCACTGCGTCAGGCGTTTAACTCTGTAAAAAATCTGAGTGCCAATAACTTTTCCAATGATGGGGTATTTCTGGAGAAATTTATCACCCGTGCTCGTCATATCGAAGTACAGGTAATGGGTGATGGTGAAGGCCATGTACTTGCTCTGGGGGATCGGGACTGTTCCAGCCAGCGTCGTAATCAGAAAGTGATTGAAGAAGCACCAGCACCGAATATTCCTGACGATGTCCGTGCTGATATGCAGGAAGTGGCGGTCAGATTAATGTCAGCGATTCACTATCGCAGTGCCGGCACGGTGGAGTTTGTCTATGACGCCGATAATCAACAGTTTTACTTCCTGGAAGTGAATACCCGTTTGCAGGTTGAGCATGGGGTTACGGAAGAAGTCTATGGTGTGGATCTGGTTCGCTGGATGGTGGAAGTCGGTGCTAAAGAATCGCAGTTACCTGCCACTGCGCCTGAGCCAAAAGGCCATGCGATTCAGGTCAGACTCTATGCTGAAGATCCGCATAAACAGTTCCAACCATCTTCGGGCTTACTGACAGAAGTCATTTGGCCTAAGAGTGACGCGATTCGTGTCGATTACTGGGTGAAAGCCGGTATTGAAGTTTCACCATTTTATGATCCGATGCTGGCGAAAATTATCAGCCATGCTGATAGCCGTGAACTGGCCCATCAGAAATTATTGGCTGCCTTAGATGAACTGCAGGTCTATGGCATTGAGACCAATGCTGATTATGTCGGTCAGATTTTACAAGATGAGGCGTTTTTAAACGCTGCGGTCACTACACGTTATCTGGATAGTTTTGTTTACCAGCCTTCGACTATCAATATCTTGTCTCCAGGCACGATGACAACCATTCAGGATTACCCTGCACGTGTCGGCTACTGGGATATCGGTGTTCCACCATCAGGTCCATTCGACAGTTTGTCTTTCCGTCTTGGCAATCGTTTATTAGCTAATGATGAATCCTGCGCGGGGCTGGAGATCACCTTGTCTGGTCCTGAGCTGAGTTTTAATGTCGCAACCAGCATTGTGGTGACGGGTGCCGAACTGAGCATTGAGTTAAATGGTGAACCACAATCCGCATGGCAAGTTATTTCAGTAAAAGCCGGTGACAAGCTGAAATTAGGACAGGTCAAAGGTGCTGGCGCCAGAGCCTATCTATTAGTGGCTGGTGGTATTCAATGTCCGGAATATTTAGGTTCACGTTCTACGTTCACTTTAGGCCAATTTGGTGGTCATGTAGGGCGGACGCTGAAAACGGGTGATGTATTACATATCCTGCCTGAACAACCGGTTTCTGATACAGCCACACTAGCCCAGGATTGTCAGCCTGAAATTCAACATCACTGGGACATTCATGTGGTGTATGGGCCGCATGGCGCACCGGATTTTTTCACTGATAGTGATATTGAGATGTTCTTTAATACGGACTGGAAAATACACTACAACTCCAGTCGTACCGGTGTGCGTTTGATTGGCCCAAGACCGGAGTGGGCGAGAACCGATGGCGGTGAAGCTGGCTTACATCCTTCTAATATTCACGATAACGCTTACGCGGTCGGGTCTATTGATTTTACTGGGGATATGCCGATTATTCTGGGCCCAGATGGCCCCTCGCTGGGTGGTTTTGTCTGTCCGGCAACTGTTATCACGGCAGATTTATGGAAGGTAGGGCAGTTAAAAGCCGGTGATACGGTGCGCTTTGTGCCGGTATCGATTGAAACAGCGAACGCCTTAGAACGTGCACAAAACCAGGCGATTGATGGCCTCAGTCAACAAGTTGTGTCAGTAGATACTGCGGTTATCGATACACCTGTGCATGCTATCAGCAAAGATGCGTCAACCGGTATGGATATCACTTATCGACTGGCAGGCGATCATTATCTATTGGTGGAGTTTGGTGAGCAAACTTTAGATATCAATCTTCGGTTTAAAGTGCATGCCTTAATGCTGTGGTTACAGGAACAGGCGGTGACGGGCATTTTAGAACTGACGCCAGGTATCCGTTCGCTACAGGTTCACTATGACAGCATGGTGTTATCACTGGATGAGCTGATGGCCGTGTTAAAGCAAGCAGAAAAAGATATCCAGCATGTGGATGACTTAGATTTGCCTACCCGGATTGTGCATATTCCGATCTCCTGGGATGACGAAGCTTGTCGTCTGGCCAGTGAAAAGTATATGCAGTCGGTCAGACAAAATGCGCCTTGGTGTCCTGACAATATTGAGTTTATCCGCAGAATCAATGGGCTTGATTCCGTTGATGACGTCAAAAAAATCGTGTTTGATGCCAGTTATCTGGTGATGGGGTTGGGCGATGTCTATCTGGGGGCCCCCGTAGCGACGCCGATGGATCCAAGACACCGTCTGGTGACGACGAAATATAACCCGGCCAGAACCTGGACAGCAGAAAACTCGGTCGGTATCGGTGGCTCCTATTTGTGTGTGTATGGCATGGAAGGACCCGGGGGCTATCAGTTTATCGGACGGACTCTGCAAATGTGGAATCGTTACGAGAAAACCAAAGAGTTCACGCAGCCCTGGTTATTACGCTTTTTTGACCAAATTCGCTTTTATGAAGTCAGCCATGATGAGTTAATGCAGATTCGTCGTGATTTTATTCATGGTAACTATGAATTAAAGATTGAAGAAACCCGTTTCAATTTAAAAGACTACAACGCGTTTATCGAAAAACATCAGGCTGAAATTGATGCCTTTACCGCGACACGCCAGCAGGCGTTCAACGAAGAATTAGAACGCTGGAAGCGTGATGGTTTATTACATTTTGATAGCGGTGATCAGCAAGCGGAGGTCGATGAAGCCTTATTGCCATTGGCTGACAATGCTATTTCGGTGGATAGTCCATTAAATTGCAGTATCTGGAAGATTGAAGTGGAAGAGGGGCAAGACGTGAAAGAAGGCGACACCTTAATGATTTTAGAAGCGATGAAAATGGAAATCCTGGTGACCGCACCACAAGCCGGCAAAGTCAGTTCTCTCTCCAGAAAACCCGGCTCACAGGTAGGGATGGGCGATCGTTTATTAGTACTGGAGGTTGAATAATGTCAGAACAAAATATGACGATTGCCGCGCTACAACAAGCTTATAAAGACGGCACGCTGACACCCAAACAAGTGATTAAAGATGCTCTGGAGCGTTGTGAGCAATACCTTGATCACAATATCTGGATTGAATTATTTAGTCTCGAACAGCTTCAGCCTTATCTGGATGCCTTAGATGACAGCAATATGGTAGATAAGCCGTTATATGGGATTCCTTTTGCCATCAAAGATAATATCGAATTAGCGGGATTTCCTGTGACGGCAGGTTGCGAGGCGTATGCGTATACACCGGACAAATCTGCCTTTGTTGTTCAGCAATTAATTGATGCCGGTGCCATTCCACTGGGTAAAACCAATCTGGATCAATTTGCCACTGGCTTAGTCGGCGTGCGTTCACCTGAAAAGTGGGGGCCTTGCCATAACAGTTTTGATAAAGACTATATTTCAGGTGGCTCCAGCTCGGGTTCCGCAGTAGCAGTGGCATTAGGTTTAGTCAGTTTCTCATTAGGTACTGATACCGCTGGTTCAGGTCGGGTACCAGCCGCATTTAATAATTTGATCGGGTTAAAACCGACCAAAGGCTTATTGAGTACTGATGGTGTTGTACCCGCCTGTCGCAGCCTGGATTGTGTGTCTATTTTTAGCCTGACTACTGATGATGCCAATACGGTGTTTAATGTGGCTGCGAAATTTGATCAAAATGATGCGTTTGCTAGACCTAACGTCGATACCAATAAAGGCAATTACGGCAAGTTAGACAATATCACCTTTAATTTTGCGGTCCCACAGGCAGAGCAACTTAACTTTTTTGGTAATGCTGAATACGCCGAGCAGTTTGAGAAAGCGGTCAAACACCTGGAAAACTTGGGTGGTAAGAAACATATTATCGATTTCGAACCATTCTTCACGGCAGCCAGACTGCTTTATGAAGGCCCTTGGGTAGCTGAACGGCGTGTGGCAACAGAAGGTGTCGACAGACACGCTATGTTGCAGGTGATTCAGGATATCCTGGCGACGCAGGAAGAGGCACGTGCAGATGATCTGTTTAAAGCCGAATATAAGTTACAAGCTTGCCGACAGCAGGTGAGGGATGTGCTTGCGTGTTACGACTTTATTCTCACGCCTACTGCCGGAACAACCTATACCATTGAACAAGTTCAGGCTGATCCCATAAAACTCAATAGTAATCTGGGTCATTACACCAACTTTATGAACTTGCTTGATTGCAGTGCGATAGCGGTTCCGACCGGGTTCATTACTTCGGGCTTACCCTTTGGTGTGACCTTGTTTTCCCGTGCGTTCAGTGATGCCAGATTATTAACCTTTGCCAATTTGATGCAGCAATCACTGCGATTACCACTGGGCGCAATAGAGCTTGAATGCCCAGATTCTTCTGCATCAATAGCTGGCACTGGTGATCGTATTACGCTGGCGGTGTGTGGTGCGCATTTACAAGGCCAGCCGCTGAATTATCAATTAACAGAACGTGGCGGCGTCTTTCTAGAGAAAACGGTGACGGCCAATGCCTATAAGCTTTATGCCCTAGCTGGCGGCCCGCCAATGCGGCCTGGCTTAGTAAGAGATAAACAGGGAACAGCTATTGAGATTGAGCTCTGGTCGATACCAACGGCAACGCTGGGCTCATTTCTGGCAGGTATTGCCGCGCCTTTGGGCTTAGGTAAGTTGGAAGTGACAGACGGCCGTTGGGTTACAGGCTTTATTTGTGAATCTTATGGTTTAGATGATGCGACGGATATTACCGCTTTCGGGTCATGGCGTGAGTATTTGCTAAATAAATAAGGCATATAAAAAAGCCGTCAGAAATGACGGCTTTTTTGAGGGAGCTAACAGTTGCCTTTTTTGGCCTGACCAGGAGGACTGAAATGACCTTTATGATCATCATGATAATATTTTTCATGATGTTCACCGTGACCTGCTGATTCATCAGTATTGACGGCTACACCCGTGGCTGCACCAATGGCACCACCTATCATTGCTCCTTCACGTCCACCGACTTCATTGCCAACGGCAGCGCCTACAGCACCACCAATACCGCCACCTACCGCTGCATCTAATGTAGAACTATCAGCATGAGCTGCAAATGTTGTCACCAACAATGGGATAATCAGGAATCTTATGTTCATATTATGATTGAGCCTTTTTGCAAATAACTAGCGCGCAACATAACTAAATATAAGGAAATTGGCAATTATTCGCTGGATTGGTCATTCAGTGCCATGCCCTTATTTGGTGTTTTTACTCCAGCTTTACCTTGTAATAAAGTCGATGTGGCAGACTCAATATAGGCGTCTAAACGGTGATCCAGTTTTTCCGTATCTGCCGTGTCATCTATTTCACTAGCTGATGCTATAGGTAATAGCTGATATTGATACAACGAGGCGGAATTATCGGTTGATTTAACCAGTACTTTATTATCATCAATGATGGCTGTAGTCGGATCTGAACCAGATGGTTTGATCACGGCAAATCCGGCGTCATGAATATTCAGTAAATCACGGCCCCAGCAGCTATAAGTGGTATCTCCACCCAGTAAACCCGCTACAGTCGGTGCGATATCCACTTGAGCACCAACTGTTGAATTACTGTGTCCATAGTTTTTAACAACATTTGGACCAATCACTAATAGCGGCACATGGAATTTGAGCATATCAATATCGGTGACTTGATTGGGTGTGCTAAAGCCATGATCACCCACTAAAACAAATAATGTGTTGTCAAAATAATCTGATTTGGCCACTTTTTTAAAAAACTGACCTAATGCCCAGTCGGCATAACGCATCGCTGTTAGATGCTCATTCAATTCACCATGTCCAGTGACTTTTGCAACAGGCAGTGGGGTAGGTAAGGCATATGGCGTATGATTGGATAAAGTCTGTAAAAAGGCAAAAAACGGCTTATCGTTAGGCATTTTTTGTAACTCTTCGGCAGCCCGGTCGAACATATCCTGATCCGATACACCCCAAGTAGGATCGGAGAAAACAGGATTCACAAAGTCATGTCTGCCAATAAAACGTTGCATACCCTGGGCACCAAAAAAGCCTTTTTGGTTATCCCAGGCAAAATCACCGTTATAAACATACATGCTTTGATAGTCTCGGTCGGCGGTCATTTGTATCAAACCTGAAAAATGGTTACTGCCTTCAGGTTGTTGCATCAAATACTCATAGTGCGGCAGGTTAGGAAAACAGGCTAATGAAGCAAACATACCCTGGTGAGTATGTGTGCCATTAGAAAAAAAGCGATTAAATAACAGGCCTTGTTTGGCGAGTTTGTCGAACTCTGGAGTAATACCTTCGTCATGGCCCAAGGCACCAACATATTCACCACTAAAACTTTCCATCAGAATGAACACAACATTTAATGGTTTTTTGCTTTCACCTGTACGGGCATGGTAAGTACGTAAGACAGGCGAGTAGTCTGGGTCTAGTAGTGTATCCGATGGCGTTAAAACCATCTGTTCCACAGTATTGTCGGCTTCAGCTATTGGCATTTTCTTGAGCCATTTGTTGTCACCTTTTTTAGTACCAATGACCGCTTTAGCTAATGTATAAACTCCGTTTAAACCTAAATGATTGGCAAAAAGATAATGACTCTGGAAGGCATCACCCCAACGAAGCGGTGGTCCCTGACGTAACGTGCCACGCGCAGCAACAACAGATATCAGCAAGACCACAAAGAATGCGGTCACTCTTAAGCTGTATCGAGTTTTATCTGTAGATTTAGTTTGGTTAATTCGGCTGTTTAGCGTAAAGATAAAAAACAATGCTGTGATAAGTAAACCAATCATGATGAGATAAGTGACAACAGGAAAGCCATACCAAATCATGCTTAACACCGTTGCCGGATCTTCCTTCATATATTCAAATACCAGGCTGTTTAGTCGTGTATGAAATTCATGATAGAAGTCGAGCTCTACAATGGCGAGAAAGATCATCACACTGGACACAAAGGTAAGCCAGAGCGTGTAGGCTTTGCGGTTGTTTAACCCTTTTTTAAATAGCAAACCAATGATTAAGGGCAGCAGTACATAAACAGTGACGATTAAGTCAAAGCGGAGCCCGGTGATAAAAGCTTGAATGAGATCATGGTTGGGAATGGCGGCACTGAGATCATTGTTTCGCCACAACAGAATTGCTCTCAATAGCGTCTGTAATAGCATCAAAATAAATGCTGAACTAAAAATAAAATAAAGATCAGAAAAAAGACTGTTGTTATCGTTTTTTTGCATGGAGCGTCCATCAGTTATCAGCAGAATCACTCATCGCTAGTAGATGCAGTGAAATGATCGGTGAACGCCAGTTTGCATCGATTTCGTTAAGAAAAACTTAAGGTGAAGCCTTCAGTATATTGACTGCTATGTTCTTGTTTATCAGCGGTTGGCAATTAAAAATTTTAATTATCAAAAAATTCAGCCGATATACTCTCTGCATAGACTATGAAATATTCATGGTTGACATAATTAACGATTAAATTTGACTGAGGCTGGAGCTGGAATGCAGTTTATTAAGAACCTTCCTATCGGGAAAAAGATTTTCAGTGTGGTTATTATTCTTGGCATAACCCAAGTGATCATCTCTGCTTTTGCTATCTTCAAAATGAATAATATTTCAGAGGAATTTTCTGTTATTCATGAGATGTCACTGCCACTTGAAAAAAATGTGTCTGAAGCGAGTCAGCTTCAATTAAAAAAAGCGGCTGAATTACAGCAGTTGATGATTGATGCCAAATCAGGGGCGAGAAGAAACATCATCAAAGAGCATTTCACCAGCATAGAAAATATCACTGCACAAACCAATCAAGCGATGCAAGACATCGTCACTATCCTGGATAAATCGAAAGGCAAGGTACTTGATGCTGATTTACACGCGGATGTGCTTAGTCTGGACGAAAATACAGCTAAAGTAGTTGAGCAGCAGGCTAATTATCAGAAATACGTTGATAGTGCGATTCAGATTATCAAACGCGGTGGAAGTATGTCGGGCGGTGGTTATTTATCAAAGGATGAGCAGGCACAGCTACAGGATATCGAAGCAAAATTATTTGAAAGCTTACAAGCCATGCAAGCGAGCATTGATAATATTACAAACCGGTCAGTAAAAAATGTTCAGAATGTGCAGCGCTCCAGTTTATTTAGCCTGATTGCAATGGCAGTGGCTTCACTAATAATTGGTATTTTCATCTCAAAAATTATTATTAGTAATATCGTTACCCCCATTAAAGGCGTGATGGCTGTTCTTACCTCAATGGCTCAGGATAATGATTTAACAAAACGGATGAACTTTGACAGCGCTGATGAAGTAGGTGCGATGGGGAAAACATTTAATCGTTTTGTCGAAAAACTTCAGAGTTTGGTCATTAGTATTACTCAAGCATCAGAGCAATTATCGACTGCAGCCGAAGAAACCTCAGTGGTGAGTATTTCAACCAATAAGAATATTGCTAAACAAAAAAATGAAACGGTGCACGTCGCATCGGCTATCACCGAGATGACAGCAACCGTACAAGAAGTTGCGATTAGTGCTGAAAAGGCCTCTGAAGCGGCTATTAAAGGCGATAAAGACTCGGAGTCTGGTCGTAAAGTTGTTGAGGAAATTGTTGCCTCAATTAATAACCTTGCAGCAGAAATTAATACTTCAACCTCTGTCATTAAAACTCTGAAATCAGATAGTGAAAACATCGGTACCGTACTTGATGTAATTAAAAGCATTGCTGAACAAACAAACTTACTTGCTTTAAATGCAGCTATTGAAGCGGCCCGAGCTGGTGATCAAGGGCGTGGTTTTGCTGTTGTGGCTGATGAAGTGCGTTCTTTAGCACAAAAAACACAAGACTCAACCAAAGAGATTGAAGACCTGATCCTTACTTTGCAGCAAGGATCAGATAATGCTGTTAACTCGATGGCACTGAATCAGAAGAGTATTGAAGGGCTTGTGTCAAAAGCGGTAGATGCCACTAATTCATTAAAAGAAATTACCAATTCGGTTAGCTCAATCACTGAGATGAATACCTTGATTGCGACCGCAGCCGAGCAGCAAAGTCATGTGGTCAACGAAATTAATAGCAATGTGCATAATATTCAACAGGTGTCAGAAAACACAGCCGAAGGATCTGAGCAGGTATCACAGGCGAGCCAGGAAATTGCGCAATTGAGTGAAAAACTCACCAGTATGGTCAAGCAGTTTAAAGTATCGTAAAAGAGCATTTTTGATAGCGACTTTGTATACATGCATTTAATTGCTGTCGCGGCTTGGAATAAGACGTTAATATCCGGATATGGATATTAACGTCATCAGTTAATTATTCTTATTTAAAACAAATGGTTATTAAATGATCGTAGAATAATGTCTTTATTCATTGCTGAGCGATGAGCATCTATTCTAAGATCAGCTTTTCAGCTGGAATATTAAGATGTCATTTGTTTTTATTGGATTGTTTATTGTCATATTAGTGGCTGTTCTGCTTCTCGCCTTGATGAAGGATGACAAGGATAAAACAGAAAAGACAACAGACTATCCCTACAGTAAACAACCATCATTACTCACTCCGGCAGAACTCTCATTCCAACATAGCCTGAAACTTGCCGTCGATGGACAGTATGATATTTCTTCTAAAGTGCGACTGGCTGATATCGTCATCGTAAAGCAAACGAAGTCTAAATCTGAGTGGCAAAAAGCCTTTAACAAAATTCAGTCCAAGCACGTTGATTTTGTTCTGACTGACACGAAAACAGCCGATATTTTATGTGCGATAGAACTCGATGATGCTTCACATAGCAAGCCTGCAAGACAACTCCGTGATGACTTCCTCGATAATGTATTACGAGTTGCCAGAGTGCCTTTATTACGTTTCACAGTAGAGCAAAGTTATCAGTCGCAATTGATAGCCGAGAAAATAAAGAATGCGATTCATCCTGAATTTGCTATTCAATTTTCATCTGATGTCGTGATGGATGACATAAAAATTCTGATCAATCCGGATAGATAATTCTTGTCGTGCAGGTTGCGTCAAGATAGCTCGATAGCTTCATCTGATCTGCTCACCATTCGATACTCATATAATAGAGGTGCCTAGGCTATAGTTAGCAGAAGTACCTTTATTTTTATCGGTTGATTATTTCTGTGAGTTAAAAAAATGATATTTCTAACTCACGCTTATTAATAGAGTGAATCTCATCAGAAGATAGTTTTTCAGAACAGATGACTGAAACAAGCCATCATGAATGATTATGGTTGATGATTGTGGGGAAGGGGGAGTGGAGAGACAGATGGCGCGCCCGGCACGATTCGAACGTGCGACCGCCTGGTTCGTAGCCAGGTACTCTATCCAGCTGAGCTACGGGCGCTATCTATCTGAAATCTATTATTGAAATAAAAAAGCAGTCCCGATTTCTCGGTGACTGCTTGATTATGTACTTTAAATGGCGCGCCCGGCACGATTCGAACGTGCGACCGCCTGGTTCGTAGCCAGGTACTCTATCCAGCTGAGCTACGGGCGCTAAAGCCGCTTATTATACAAGCATCCAATGATGCCATCAATAAAATTTATGGCGGAGAGCGAGGGATTCGAACCCTCGATAGGGGTAAACCTATACGCCCTTAGCAGGGGCGCGCCTTCAGCCTCTCGGCCAGCTCTCCATCAAAGCCGCCTAGTATATCAGAAGATAACGATTTGGCTAGTGATAATTGTAAATTTAACCCACATTTGGCTGATCTTTTTCAGCCTGAATGCGATCATAAATTTCTTCACGGTGCACTGTGACGTCTTTAGGAGCGTCGACACCAATTCTTACCTGATTACCTTTAACACCAAGTACGTTTACAACAACATCGTCACCGATGATGAGTGATTCGCCTACACGACGTGTGAGTATTAACATTTTTTTCCCCTTTACTCTCAAAAATTGGCCGAGGTTACTAGGAGAATTATCATGACTCCTTTCAATTGAGTAGGCCTCGTGCCTTTTGTCCTATTCAGCTTGGGGGTCTTTTTGCCCCTTTATTCATGGACTATAAAAAAACGATATTTATCCCTCGTCCAACGAATATTTTATCAGGAACATAAGTTGATCGCGATAAAATGATGACAAAAAAATGAAATGGCTCAAGCATTTAGATTTTAAGAGGGGGATTGCTCCAGATTAAATGCTTTGTGCAGGGTTCTGACACCAAGCTCCAGGTATTTTTCATCAATAACCACTGAAATTTTAATTTCAGAAGTAGAAATCATACTGATGTTGATGTTCTCTTTTGCCAGAGATCCAAACATCGTGCTTGCAATTCCTGCGTGAGAACGCATACCGACACCGACGACCGAGATTTTTGCAATTTTTTCGTCGCCGTTAACTTCTCTTGCACCGAGCTCTTCTGCTGTTTTCTTGAGAATCGCCAAGGCTGCTTGATAGTCGTTGCGATGAACGGTAAATGTAAAGTCTGTGGTTGAGTCATGACCAGTGTTTTGGATGATCATGTCAACTTCAATATTCTCTGCCGCTATAGGTCCGAGAATTTGTGAAGCAATGCCTGGGTGATCAGGTACACCGAGAATAGTCAGTTTGGCTTCATCACGATTAAACGCAATACCTGAAATTAAAGCTTGTTCCATTGATGGGTCCTCAGCCGCTATTAATGTGCCACCACCTTCTGTAAACGAGGAGAGGACACGTAATGGGACGTTATATTTACTTGCAAACTCAACAGAGCGAATTTGCAATACTTTTGCACCTAAGCTGGCCATTTCCAGCATTTCTTCGAAGGTAATAGAATCTAAGCGACGTGCTTCAGGTACAACACGGGGATCGGTTGTATAAACGCCGTCGACATCGGTATAGATTTGGCATTCATCGGCTTTTAGTGCCGCAGCCAGAGCTACTGCCGTTGTATCACTGCCACCACGACCTAGTGTGGTAATGTTGCCATTCTCATCACAGCCTTGAAAACCAGCTACGACTACAACTTTGCCTTGGCTAAGATCATGACGAATTTTGTTGTCATCAATCTCCATAATCCTGGCTTTGTTATGTGCATTGTCCGTCAATATACGGACCTGACTTCCAGTGTAGGAAACGGCAGACATACCCATTTGAGCTAGCGTCATACTGAGCAGGGCAATCGTGACTTGTTCACCCGTTGACAGTAAAACATCTAACTCACGACCACGCGGGTTGTCGGTTAATTGTTTAGCCAAATCGATTAGGCGATTAGTCTCGCCACTCATTGCTGAGACAACGACCACTAAATCATGGCCTTGATTACGATAATCAATGATCTTTTTCGCTACTTCGCGAATGCGATCAGCAGAGCCGACGGATGTTCCACCATATTTTTGAACGATTAAAGACATGCTTAGTTTTCCAGCTTCGAAGTAACCCAGTCTGGAACAGATGCTAACGCTGCTGCCAAATTCTGGGGTTCATTACCGCCGCCTTGAGCCATATCAGGACGGCCGCCACCTTTACCTCCAACCTGACTAGCTATATGGCCAACCAGATCTCCGGCGCGGATTTTATCGGTAATATCCTTGGTTACGCCAGCAATAATTGTAATTTTTTCATCATTGACAGCTGTTAGAGCAATTACCGCTGTGCCCAGCTTATTTTTTAACTGATCAACAGCATCTCTGAGCGATTTTCCATCCGCTCCCTCAAGGGTAGAAGCGAGTACTTTAATGCCATTGATTTCTGTTGCAGAGTCAGCCAGATCATTACCTGCGCTGCTGGCTAATTTCGCTTTCAATGCTTCCAGTTCTTTTTCTAACTCGCGTTGACGCTGAACCAGCTGAGATGCTTTATCCTGCACATTGGCGGGTTTGGCTTTCAGTAAGTCTGATACGTCTGCCAGCGTGGTTTCCATTTGTTCGATGTAATCAATCGCTTTTTCACCGGTGACCGCTTCGATACGACGGACACCTGATGCAATACCAGCTTCTGAGGTGATTTTTAACATACCGATATCACCGGTTTGCTTAACATGCGTGCCACCGCATAACTCGATAGAGAAATCACTCATGCTTAACACACGAACTTCATCATCATATTTCTCACCGAACAATGCCATTGCGCCGCTTTTCTTGGCTTCTTCAATGGCCATTAAACGTGTTTCAACAGGGTGGTTGAGACGAATTTGTTGATTAACTAAACGTTCGATTTCACGAAGTTGGGCTGGAGTGACTGGCTCAAAATGTGAAAAGTCAAAACGTAAACGTTGAGGATTCACCAGTGAGCCTTTTTGCATAACATGCTCACCCAGAACTTTACGTAATGCTGCGTGTAATAGATGCGTAGCAGAATGATTCAATGCCGTTGCCAGACGATTATTTTCATCGATCTGTGCTGTAACACGTTGACCAACTTGAAAACGGCCATGCTCGCAACGACCAATATGGGTAAACGCTTGAGATTGTTTACGTGTATCGGAAACAGTGAAGCTGGCATTATCCGCATTAATTTCACCGTGATCACCTACCTGACCACCTGACTCGGCGTAGAACGGTGTTTTATCTAATACGATTAAACCTTCCTGACCTTCAGAAATGCTATCAACATGCTCACCATTGACGATGATGGCTAAGATAGTACTGTCATGCTGAGTGAGGTCATAGCCACAAAATTCTGTGCTACTGTCAATGGTAATCTGGTCAGATAAACCACCAGAGAACTGACTCGCGCTGCGGGCACGATTACGTTGTGCTTCCATCGCACGCTCAAATCCGGCGATATCAATAGTCAGACCGCGCTCACGTGCAATATCAGCGGTCAGATCGATAGGGAAGCCATAAGTGTCGTAAAGTAAGAAAACGGTCTCACCAGGGATCTCTTTATCGCCCATATCTTCAATGGCTTGATCCAGAATTTTTAAGCCATTATCCAGCGTATCGGCAAAACGTGTTTCTTCTTGTTGCAGGGCTTTTTCAACCAGTTCCTGAGATTGAGCAAGTTCAGGGAAAGCTTCACCCATCTCATCAACTAGTGGTTGTACAAGCTTATAAAAGAAGTTGTCTTTTAAACCCAATTTATGACCATGACGAATGGCGCGGCGAATGATACGACGTAAAACATAACCACGACCTTCATTAGAAGGGTAGACACCATCAGTAATCATGAATGAACATGAGCGAATATGATCCGCAATGACACGTAATGAGAAGTTGGTGTGATCTTCGGTACCAGAGAGTTTCTGAATCGCTTGGATCAGATGTTGAAACAGATCAATTTCGTAGTTGTTATGTACGTGTTGCAATACTGCAGCCAGACGTTCCAGCCCCATGCCTGTGTCAACAGAAGGTTTCGGCAATGGTGTTAAGGTACCATCTGCCGAGCGGTTGAATTGCATGAAGACCAGATTCCAGATTTCAATATATCGGTCGCCATCTTCTTCAGGTGTACCTGGTGGACCACCAGCGACATCTTCACCATGATCATAGAAAATTTCAGAGCAGGGGCCGCATGGTCCGGTATCGCCCATTGACCAGAAATTATCTTTTGCGCCGATTCGCGAAAAGCGTTCAGCAGACACACCAATTTCATTTAACCAGATATCAGCCGCTTCATCATCTTCTTCAAAAACCGTGATCCATAGTTTTTCAGCAGGAAGAGCTAATGTTTCTGTCAAAAATTCCCAGGCGTATTGAATGGCTTCACGTTTGAAGTAATCACCAAAACTAAAGTTACCCAGCATTTCAAAGAATGTATGGTGGCGAGCGGTATAACCGACATTTTCTAAGTCATTGTGTTTACCACCTGCACGTACGCAACGTTGTGTCGTCACGGCGCGAGTGTACTTACGGGTTTCTTGACCTAAGAATGTCTCCTTAAATTGCACCATACCAGCATTGGTGAAAAGAAGGGTGGGGTCATTAGCAGGAACAAGGGGACTGCTTGCTACGACTTCATGACCTTTACTTGCGAAAAAGTCGAGAAACAACTTGCGAATATCTGCGCTACTTTTCATCGTCGGTTAAATTAAAACTTTCCGTTATTTGTTCATGAGTAAAACCGCGATATTGTAAAAAGCGTTGTTGTTTTGCTTTGCTTTTATAATCATCGGGCATTTCCTCGCCAAAACGCTTGCAACGCACTTCAGCGGCAAGCGTAAACCAATCTATTTCTGCCTGGTTCATACATTCAGTGATGATGTCGGCAGCAACACCACGTTCTTTCAATTCCATACTGATGCGGACAGCACCATAACCCCGATTGGCTCGGGATCGGATAAAACTCTCAGCAAACCGAACATCACTTTGCAGGCCAGCTTCTCTTAACTGCTGAATAACGTCGTCAATTTGTTCTACGTCAAAACCTGCTTTGTCTAGCTTGTGTGCCAATTCATGAGCACTATGTTCGCGGTTGGCTAAATAGCTTATGGCTCGTGCACTGGCTGATTGCTTCACGCCTCGATATCGTCCTCAACAGCACTGTCATCTTTTTTGGCTGTTTTTTTAGGCAGCATGGTTTCACGTATTTTACTTTCAATTTCAGCAGACATTTCAGGGTTTTCTTTTAAGTAACCACGAACATTGTCTTTACCCTGACCAATACGTGTGCCGTTGTAGCTATACCAAGCACCTGATTTTTCAACAATATTTTGTTGAACACCCAAGTCGATCAATTCACCTTCACGTGAGATTCCTTCACCATACATGATGTCGAATTCAACTTGTTTAAATGGTGGGGCCACTTTATTTTTGACGACTTTGACACGTGTTTCATTACCCAGAATTTCGTCACCTTTTTTGATTGCGCCAATGCGTCTGATATCTAAACGCACAGAGGCATAGAATTTAAGTGCATTACCACCTGTGGTGGTTTCAGGGTTACCGAACATCACGCCAATTTTCATACGAATTTGGTTAATAAAGATAACCAATGTATTTGAACGTTTAATGTTGGCGGTCAACTTACGTAAGGCTTGTGACATTAAGCGAGCCTGAAGACCCATGTGGCTGTCACCCATATCGCCTTCAATTTCGGCTTTCGGCGTCAGTGCGGCAACGGAGTCAACAACAACGATATCTACAGCGCCTGAACGGACTAGCATATCGGTGATTTCCAACGCTTGTTCGCCTGTATCGGGTTGAGATACCAGTAAGTCATCAATATTGACACCTAGCTTCTCAGCATAAACAGGATCCAGAGCATGTTCAGCGTCGACAAAAGCAGCTGTTCCACCTAGCTTTTGCATTTCAGCGATAGCATGCAGTGTTAAAGTGGTTTTACCTGAAGATTCAGGACCGTAAATTTCAACAATCCTGCCACGAGGCAATCCGCCTATTCCTAATGCAATGTCTAATCCGATAGAACCAGAAGATACGGCTGATACGTCACGAGCTGCGGCATTATCACCAAGGCGCATTACTGAGCCTTTACCAAATTGCTTCTCAATTTGACCAAGCGCGGCGCCTAGCGCTTTTTTCTTATCGTCATCCATTGCACTACCTCTGAAGCTGTTTTTAATAAATCCTTCGATTATCCCATAGAAAGCAGTCAGTCTCTAGCGTTTTTAATGATTCCGGATAAGGCGTTCAATACAGCTTGTCGTCTGATGCTTTCTCTATCACCTTCAAACTGAAAAAGCTGGCTGACAACCTTGTCAGACTTTCGGGCCCAGCCTATCCAGACTGTACCCACGGGTTTGGTTTCTGTACCGCCATCGGGGCCGGCGATACCTGTTAATGCCACACTGATATCAGCACATGAATTGTTAAGTGCACCCAGTGCCATTTCTTCGGCTACGGTCTGACTCACTGCGCCAAATTGTTGTAGTGAGGTTAATTGAACGCCTAGTTGATCTTGTTTTGCCTGATTGCTGTAGGTGACAAACCCACGCTCAAACCAGCTTGAACTACCAGCGAGATCCGTACAGCATTTCGCTACCCAGCCACCGGTACAGGACTCCGCTGTTGCTAGCATCAAATGGTTTTTGTTCAAGGTTTCAGCGACTTGAATGATTTTTGCTTGCAGTGATGCGTCAGAAATATTTTGCATGATATAAACTATTAAAATGACTCAAAGACAAAATCATACTCCAATGATGCAGCAGTATCTGCGCATCAAAGCAGAACATCCGGACTTTTTACTGTTCTATCGCATGGGCGACTTTTATGAGTTGTTTTTTGACGATGCTCACAAAGCCGCTGAATTGCTTGATATCACACTAACCGCGCGTGGTAGCAGTAATGGTGCGCCGATTCCGATGGCTGGAGTGCCATATCATGCTGCGGATAACTATTTATCACGGCTTATCAAATTAGGTGAATCGGTTGCTATTTGTGAACAAATAGGGGACCCGGCGACAAGTAAGGGCCCGGTTGAGCGTCAGGTGGTTCGGGTTCTCACCCCAGGAACACTGACAGAAGAAGCACTGTTAGATAGTCGTAATGAGAGTTTGCTGTTAGCCGTCTGTGAAGAAAAAGGCCGTTATGGACTGGCTTATGCAGAAATCAGCAGTGGTCGATTTATTATCAGTGAATTAGATAATGCTGATTTGCTAAAAGCTGAACTGGCCAGATTACAACCGGCAGAAATCTTATTGAGTGAAACATTAACCGCCGGTTTTGATGCGTTTGAAAAACAACTCCGTAAGCTACCTGACTGGCATTTTGAGTTGAAGGCAGCTAAAACAAGATTATGTAAGCAGTTCAATACAACTGATCTAAAAGGATTTGGTTGTGATGGACTGGATATCGCAATCCGTGCTGCTGGCTGTCTGGTGAACTATGCGCAGGAAACACATCGAACAGCTTTGCCCCATTTGCGTCAGCTAACGGTCGAGTATTCAAAGGACAGTATCCGACTCGATCCTCAATCACGTAAAAACCTTGAGCTTGAGCGTAATTTGTCGGGTGGACTTGAGAATAGTCTTATCTCGGTACTGGATAAAACATCAACCCCAATGGGCGCACGTTTATTGAGACGCTGGTTGATGCGTCCCATTCGTGATCAGAAGGTATTACTTGATAGACAGCAAGTGATTCAGGAATTTTTGGATCATCACAGTTTCAGTGACTGTCACGCTCTAATGAAGTCATTGGGGGATATTGAGCGTATTTTGTCACGTATGGCTTTACGCACGGCCAGACCAAGAGACTTTATGCATATCAGGCGTCTTTTAGAAACCTTGCCTGATTTACATCGCTTATTAAAATCCAAGCAAAGTACCCATCTCAGACAATTGGACCGTCAACTAGGCACTTTTAGTGAATTACTTGCGTTATTGCAGCAGGCAATGATTGATGAACCACCCGTTTTAATTCGTGATGGTGGCGTTATAAAAGCCGGTTACCACGCTGAATTGGATCGCCTGCGTGATTTACATAAAAACGCCAGTGGTTTTTTAGATGAACTTGAGCGGCAAGAACGTCTGCGAACGGGCGTAAATACGCTTAAAGTCGGTTATAACAAAGTGCATGGTTATTTTATTGAGTTGAGCAGAGCTCATGATATTGAATTACCCAATGAATATGTACGTCGTCAGACATTAAAAAATGCTGAGCGTTATATCACGCCAGAGCTAAAGCAATTTGAAGAGCAAGTGCTGAGTGCTAACGAAAAAGCATTGGCATTAGAAAAAGCACTGTATGAGGAGTTATTTGATAAGGTTGAGCCTGAGTTATCCGCTTTATCACAATGTTCCATGTCTTTGGCAGAGCTGGATGTTTTAGCTAATTTGGCTGAGCGGGCTGAAACGCTAGATTATGTTGCGCCACAATTTGTGAATAAAAGCGGCCTTTATATCGAGGCAGGCCGACATCCGGTGGTTGAAGTCTGTCACGATCATCCTTTTTGCGCCAATGATCTGAAATTAACGGCTGAGCAGTCCACATTAATTATTACCGGGCCGAATATGGGCGGGAAATCGACCTATATGCGACAGACAGCATTGATTGTCTTAATGGCGCATATGGGAAGTTACGTCCCAGCAACTAAGGCGATTATCGGACCTGTGGACCAGGTTTTTACCCGCATCGGTGCATCTGATGATCTGGCTTCCGGGCGTTCAACATTTATGGTTGAGATGAATGAAGCGGCGAATATCCTGAACAATGCCACAAAGCATAGTTTAGTGTTGATGGATGAAATCGGGCGCGGGACTAGTACTTTTGATGGGTTGGCGCTCGCCTGGTCATGTGCAGAAAAACTGATTCGTGATATTGGTGCCTATACCTTATTCGCAACCCATTATTTTGAAATGACACAGCTACCCGAGTTATTTGAACAGGCTAGAAATGTGCATCTTGATGCGATTGAACATGGCGATAAAATTGTTTTTCTTCATCAATTGAAGGAGGGCGCTGCCAGTCAGAGTTATGGATTGCAAGTTGCTCAGCTTGCTGGTGTGCCAGCCGATGTGATTGATGCCGCCAAAGCAAAATTAAAGCAGCTTGAGCAGACGCATTACTCAGTTGAAACCTTAGCCGAACAGCCTCAGCAGGATTTATTTACTCAGCATACTGAGCTTTCAGAACTTGAGAAAAAACTGCGGGCAATCAGTCCGGATGAGCTAAGCCCAAAACAGGCATTAGATATGTTGTATGAGCTTAGCCAATTAGCCAGAAATTAGTGAAGGTGCTGCTTTTTCTGGTTAACAAAATCCCCTAGTTTTTCTGGACGTGGTGGCATTTGAACATGGAAGCCCTGTGTTTCCAGATTTTTGATAACGGTAACGACATTTTCACGAGCAAGTGGTTTTTCCGGAGATAATTCGAGCTCCATGACAAACTGAGGCTCTCTGCCCATTGAGTTATAGAGTTCTTGAGGTACCTCTGAAAAATCATCTTTTTTGGTGATATACAGATATAACTCTTCTTTTTTGAGACTTTTGTATATATACGTTTTCATTTTTATGAGATGGGTGGGTGGTAAATAATTTGCACGACAGTACCGCTCGGATCATAACAATAAAAGCTTCTGGCACCGTCTCTGTGTGTACGTGGCGGGTTACGAATTTCGACATTATTTGCACTGAGAAAATCGAACCAGGCATCAACTTCGTCCATGCTAGGAATAATAAAGCCGATATGATCCAGCTTTTGCTGGTGTGATGGTGCAGCTGGCTCTGCTGCCTGATGTAATGCGAGATTGTCATTACCTGAACTCAGATACACATTCTGCTCATCTGGCCGCCATTCGACATGCATGCCGAGTAATTCAGTATAAAAAAATTCACAGGCGGCAAGGTCATCGACAAACAGAGCTACATGACGCATGCCACCGGTTTTGCCCGGTCGTATAAGTTTGTTTTCAGACATGAGTGACTCTTAATTTTTGATTATTCAACTTCAATGATTTCGTAATCATGTGTCACCGTCGCTGTTTTTGCCAACATAATGGTGGCTGAGCAATATTTCTCAGTCGACATTTTGATAGCACGTTCAACAAAGTTGGCTTTTACGTTTTTACCAGTGATTTTGTAGTGAATATGGATATGGGTGTAAACCTTAGGCGCTTCTTCGCTTCTTTCGCCATTCGCCTCAATCACACAGTCACGAATATCTTGTTGAGACTTTTTCAAGATTTCGATGACATCAAAGGCTGTACATCCAGCCATACCCATCAGTAATAATTCCATCGGACGCATGCCGGTACCATGTCCGCCTGCTTCTTCAGGTCCGTCCATTACTACCGTATGGCCTGTTCCAGATTCGCCGAGAAACAAAACATCTTCGACCCATTTCACTCGTGCTTTCATTAAAATGTTTCCTAAAGTTGATAAGTCACTTTAAATTTGACATATTTATCAAATCGCTGAGGGATTATACCCGTTTATGCTGTATTATTGCCCGCAGACTCATTTTTGGATGAATAAATGGACTATCACAGACACAAGGCCATTGAACAGGGATTAGCAGAGTTTTTCCGCTGCTGTCACACAAAAACTTATCCGGCGAAGAATATCATTGTTCGTCCAGGTGATCCGGCACATACGCTCTATTATATTCGTGAAGGTTCGGTGAGTGTGTGCATGGAAAATGAGGAAGGCGAGGAGCTTATCGTTGCTTACCTGAATCAGGGCGACTTTATTGGTGAGATAGGCATGTTCTCAGATGTCGGTGAACGTATGGTGACGGTGCGCGCCAGAACCGATGTGCGCACTGAAGAGATTTCCTACCAGCAGATCATGAATCTCTCAAAAACACAGTTGAAAGAATGCTATCCAACACTGTTGTTTACCATTGCAGAACAATTGGCAAAACGTCTGTTATCGACGACCCGTAAAGCCACCGATATGGCATTTCTTGACGTAGCTGGAAGGGTTGAGGCTGCTTTACACGAGTTAGCCGCTCAGCCAGATGCTATGCGTCATCCTGATGGTATGCAGATTAAAGTCACACGTCAGGAAATCAGCCGCATGGTGGGGTGTTCACGTGAAATGGTTGGTCGTGTCCTCAAAGAGTTACAAGACAATGGCTTGTTATGGGCCAAAGGTAAGACGATGATCGTCTATGATGAAGAACATCGTCATAAAAAACCTTTAGTAAAAAAGCTTGGCTAATTCAGCACCTGGATCATCAGCACGCATAAAGGCTTCACCTACCAGGAAACCATTTACGTTATTGTCACGCATTAATTTCACGTCATCACGGGTATGAATACCACTTTCGGTGATGACGATATGGCCTTGTGGAATACGTTGCAGTAGAGACAAGGTTGTATCCAGCGATGTATGAAATGTTCGAAGATCACGGTTGTTGATACCGATTAAAGGTAGATTCAATACTAACGCACGTTCCAGTTCTTCAAGATCATGCACTTCTACCAGTACATCCATACCTAACTGGATGGCCAACTGGCTAAGCGTTTCTAATTGATTGTCATTTAGTGCGGCGACAATTAATAAAATACAGTCAGCACTGATCGCTCTGGCTTCAAATACCTGATATGGATCAATAATGAAGTCCTTACGAATCACTGGTAGTGAGCAGGCGTTACGTGCTTCTTGTAAAAAAACTTCATGTCCCTGAAAAAAATCACGATCCGTCAACACGGATAAACAGGCTGCACCGCCTTTTTCATAGCTGACAGCAATATCTTCAGGAATAAAATTCTCTCTGAGTAGCCCTTTACTGGGCGAAGCTTTTTTTACTTCAGCAATAACTGCAGGCTCGTCATTAAGAATTTTTTTGCTGATAGATTCAACAAAGCCACGAACCGGGTTAGCCTGTTCGGCTAATTGTTGCATGATAGCTAATGGAATTTTTGCAGAACGTTCAGCAATTTCCTGCTGTTTTCGTTGCAGGATTTTTAGCAAAATATCGGGTGTATTTTCAGACATAATTTAAGTTCGGCTTGTAACAATTAGGGCATTTAATTTTTGCGTGGCGGCACCCGAGTCAATAACTCGTGCCGCTAGATGGATACCTTCTTCAAGGGAAGGGGAAATGTCCGCCACATAAATGGCGGCACCGGCATTCAAGACCACAATATCACGTGCTGGGCCGGGTTTGCCTTCGAAGACTTCTTTAATCAGAGCCAAACTATCCTGTGCATTGCTGACCGTTAGCGATTCAATAGAATGCTGTTGCATACCAAAATCTTCAGGCTTAATGGTGTAGGTGGTCACCGTACCATTCTTTAGCTCAGCAATATGGGTTTCAGCACCAATACTGATTTCATCAAGACCATCTTCAGCATGCACCACTAACACATGTTGGCTGCCAAGTTTTTGTAACACTTCAGCCATCGGTTTAACCCACTTTTTATCAAACACACCTAACACCTGATGGGCAGCCTGAGCGGGGTTTGTGAGTGGACCTAGCAGGTTGAAAATGGTTCTGACGCCCATCTCACGACGCGGTCCAATCGCATGTTTCATGGCGCCATGGTGTTTTTGTGCAAACATGAAACCAACACCCACTGTTTCTATACAGTGTTTTACCTGTTCCGGACTAAGCTCTAAGTTAACCCCCGCAGCTTCAAGAACATCTGCACTACCCGAACTGCTACTGATGGAACGATTTCCATGTTTGGCAACCTGACAGCCCGCTGCAGCAGCAACAAAAGCACTCGCTGTTGAAACGTTAAATGTACTGGCACCATCACCCCCTGTGCCACAGGTATCGACAACATGTTCGCCGTTGATATGAACGGGTGTTGCCAGGCTTCGCATGACCTCAGCCGCCGCCGCAATTTCGGAGACGGTTTCACCTTTCATTTGCAGGCCAATCAAAAAGCCACCAATCTGTGCTGGTGTCGCATTACCTGTCATGATTTGATTCATCACATCCGACATTTCATCATGACTGAAATCATGGCGCTGGATGAGCTGTTTAATGGCTGCCTGTATATCCATCAAAAGGCCTTATCTTTGCAGGAAATTATTCAATAATTCATGACCTTGCTCGGTCAGGATAGATTCAGGGTGAAACTGCACGCCTTCAATAGGAAGCGTTTTATGCTCAATTCCCATGATCTCATCCAGCTCACCGTCGTCAGTCTGAGTCCAGGCGGTAATATTGAAACAATCCGGCAAGTTATATTTACTCACAACTAATGAATGATAACGTGTTGCTTCCAGTGGGTTATTAAGCCCTTTAAACACGCTGGTGTTGTTGTGATAGACCTTAGACGTTTTTCCATGCATTATCTGGCTGGCATGAATGACTTCGCCACCGAACACTTGACCAATTGCCTGATGACCCAGACATACGCCCAGCATGGGTTTTTTCCCCGCAAAGTGTTTGATCACCTCCATGGAAATCCCCGCTTCATTTGGGGTGCAAGGTCCTGGTGACAACACAATTTTGTCTGGATTCATTGCTTCAATTTCAGCAATAGTGATTTTATCGTTACGATGAACAGCCACTTCTTCACCCAGCTCAGCAAAATATTGCACGAGGTTATAGGTAAAAGAGTCATAATTATCAATCATTAACAGCATGTATCTATTCCTAGGTTAGCTTTCTGCATGAGGATTGGCTTCCAATCCTGCTTCCGCCATGGCTACAGCACGAAAGATCGCACGAGCTTTATTCATCGTTTCTTTCCATTCCATTTCAGGTACTGAGTCATACACAATACCTGCACCAGCTTGGATATGAAGCAGATCGTTTTTTATGACAGCAGTACGTATGGCAATCGCGGTATCCATATTGCCTGACCAGGATAAATAACCAACCGCACCGGCATAAACGCCACGTTTTACCGGTTCTAATTCATCAATAATTTCCATTGCCCGCACTTTAGGCGCACCACTGACAGTCCCTGCAGGGAAGGTGGCTCTTAGCGCATCTATGGCTGACATATCATCTAATACCTGGCCGGTGACGTTTGAGACGATATGCATAACGTGAGAATAACGCTCAATCACCATCTTATCAGTCAGTTCAACTGTACCTGTTTTGCTAACTCGGCCAACATCGTTTCGGCCTAAATCAATCAGCATCAGATGTTCAGCCAGCTCCTTGGGATCAGATAACAAATCCTGCTCTAGCGCAATATCTTCTTCTTCATTTTTGCCACGAGGACGAGTGCCGGCAATCGGACGGACAGTGACTTCCTGATCTTCCATGCGCACTAAAATTTCTGGTGATGAACCGACTACATAAAAGTCATCAAGATGCATGTAGAACATGTATGGGGAAGGGTTTAATGTCCGTAACGCCCGGTATAGATCAATCGGTGGTGCATTATAAGGAATGGTCAGGCGCTGAGATAAAACCACTTGCATGATGTCGCCATCATTAATGTATTGCTTCGCCTTTTCAACAGCATCAGTAAACCCTTGCTGGGTAAAGCCTGATTGAAAGTCTTCTTCGTTGACCTGTTTGTGAACTTTATTCTGTTGGAAGTTCATCGCCGTTTGGCGCAGCGTCTGAGTTAATTCATCCAGACGTTGTTGCGCGATACGGTAAGCATTTTCTGTGTTTGGGTCGGCATGAACAATTAAATACAGACGACCACTGAGGTTATCAAAAACGACTAACTCATCCGATACCATCAACAAAATATCAGGGCATTCGAGTGGGTCAGACTCAGGGGCTTTATTCAGTCGGGATTCAACGTAACGTACAGTGTCGTAGCCGAAATAACCAACTAGACCACCATTAAATTTTGGTAGTGAATCGGTTTCAGCCACTCGATAACGCGTTTGGAATTGTTCTATCCACGCCAGAGGGTCGTTTGCTTGTGCTGTTTCAATAACTTGCCCATCCTGTTCTACCACAATGTCCTTATCACGAACACGGACAATGGTGCGGCAAGGCAGACCAATCATCGAATAACGACCCCATTTTTCACCACCCTGAACAGATTCAAACAGGTAGGAGTAGGGCGCATCAGCCAATTTGAGATAAGCACTTAATGGTGTATCTAAGTCTGCTAAAACTTCCCGTGAGAGAGGGATGCGGTTGTAGCCTTCTGTGGCAAGTTGATCAAATTCTGACTGTTTCATTGCTTCTTTCTAAAAATAAGCTTTCCAGCTCTGCAAAAGTATCTATTACGGTATCGGGTGCAGCTGCAGAAATTGGCTGACCATGATTGTAACCGTAGCTCACGCATATAATGGCAAATCCTGCAGCATTGGCTGCTTTTACATCATTGACGGAATCACCGATCATTAATGCCTTTTCGGGGGTAATCCGAAAGTAATCAACACCATACAGCAATGGTGCTGGATGTGGTTTTTTATGTGGTGTTGTGTCACCACATACCACAAGGTCAAAATAATCTTTCAGACCAAGCTTTTCAAGCAATGGCAGAGTAAATGTTTCGTCCTTGTTAGTGACACATGCTAATTTAATCTGCTTATCTTTAAGCCAATTCAGCCCTTTAAATACATCAGGGTAGACTTGGCTTTTTTCACATGGGAACTGTTGATAATAATCTAAAAACAGCGGTAATGCTTTTTCAAATAGCCCGACATCTGCTTTTTGTTCCATGTCACCTGTTAATGCTCGCTCAACAAGCCGGGGAATACCATTACCTACCCAACTTCTGACATCATTTTCGCTGGCTTTGGCTAATCCTAAACTGCTGAGCATGTGATTGGTTGCATGAGTTAGATCCGGCACGCTGTCAACCAGCGTGCCATCAAGGTCAATAAAGACAACCTCAGGTAAATCTAACTTCATTAATTAGACGTTAGCTTTAGCTAATTCCTCACGCAGTGCTGCAATCACTGTTTCATAACGGTTAGGGTCGCTGTCTTTTGCCGCACCAAATACTGCAGAACCTGCAACAAAAGTACGCGCACCTGCTTCAGCAATTTCACGGATATTGTTGACGTTAACGCCACCGTCGATTTCTAAGTCAATATCGTAACCGCTTTCATCGATCATTTTGCGTGCTTGGCGAAGTTTTTCCAGTGTGTGTGGGATGAATTTCTGACCACCAAAGCCTGGGTTAACTGACATCAGCAGAATACGGTCGACTTTGTCTAATACATGTTCAGCCAGTGAAAGAGGCGTCGCCGGGTTGAATACCAAACCGGTTTTACAGCCTTCGCTTTTCACTAATTGCAGACTACGATCAATATGTTCCGAGGCTTCCGGGTGGAATGTGATGAAGGTGGCACCAGCTTGAGCAAAGTCAGGAATAATGCGGTCGACGGGTTTCACCATCAAATGTACGTCGATTTCATGGGTGACACCATGTTTGCGTAATGCATCACACACTAATGGACCAATAGTCAGGTTCGGTACATAGTGGTTATCCATTACGTCAAAGTGCACAATATCAGCACCTGAAGCAAGAACGTTATCTACTTCTTCACCCAGACGAGCAAAGTCAGCAGACAGGATTGAAGGGGCAATTTTGAATTCAGCCATGATTGTCTCTCTTAAATCGAATAATAAAAACGTGATGTAAACCTGATACTTTACCGTATCGGCTTTCTTTTTTCAGCTTTTGAAATCAATAGGCTGAGATTATACTGGAGCGAGAAATCATGAGATGGAGTTGGACTTGCGAAAACTGCTGAAATTTATCGCTTTGCTGACGATGGGAAGTTATCTGCTACTGGCCTATGCTGCGGATGATGCAGAAGAGCCTAGCCAAGGTGATGAAAAGGAAACGGTCACCGAAGAAAATTCTCCGATTATGCTGCGTGAGCAGGGGAATGTTGAGGGGTATGTATCACTAACGGTCAGTGAGCAACCAATAGCGGCGACATATATGCCGGATAGTCTGGGTAAAGCCGCTGGTAAAGTCTTGATTCTGCCTGGCCGCGGTCAGGATATTGATAGTGACGGTGTTATTCATACACTCAGAATCGGATTGACTAAAGCCGGCTGGTCTACGATGACAGTGGCGATGCATTATGAGCTGACACCTAATATTTATCTTGTGCCTTCAGATGCGGATAAAAAGCCAGAGACGGATTCTGCAGAAACAACAGCGACGGAGCCGACTACTGAAGACACGACGCAGCAACAGCCTGCTGATGAAAACGCAGCAGCACCATCCGAATCCGGCACTGAGACTCCGGCAGCGGAAGGGGATGAGAAAAAAGAGGACGCAGAGCAAGCTCCTTATGTCGTGACAAATGAAGCTCGCATTGCAGCTGCAATAAGTTACCTAGCTGAAAAGCAGCAGACTGGCCCCACTATTCTTATAGGCTTTGGTGAGGCGGTTGAGTGGGTCAATGACAGCTTTTCCATGGCCAATGGCGAGGTGGGCATTATTTGGATTGATGCCAATATGAATCAAGTCGAACCCATTAAAGTGAAAGCCATTCTTGATCTGATTTCAGACTTTCCTGCTCGACAAAATACTAATGCTATTCAACGTCGGGCTGAAATGATAAAAGCTCAGGCGATGAACTATGAACAACGAAGAATTGTGACGACCAGTCCAAACTTTTATGGCGTTGAGACGAATGTGCTTGGTATTGTCCGTGGCTGGTTGCACAAACATTTTATCGCCAAGGACGATACGTGATGCGAATTTACGGTGATGGAAACCTTATCCATCAAGCAGTTTCTGATGATGGTTTAATTGAAGTGGTTGATAGTGGCAATACACGATCATTACATTTCGGTACTTTTCCGCGACAGAGTTCCATGCGACTTAATCAACCGCATTATCTGGAGCTTAGTTACACTCAGGCCATGATGGGGTGTTTATTACTCAATCCTAATCCACAAAGGGTGTTGGTGATTGGTCTGGGTGGAGGCTCGTTGGTGAAGTTCCTGTTGCATCATTTTCCGAATTGCTATGTTGATGTAGTTGAGTATCGTCAGGATGTGGTGGAAGTGGCACAGTCATTTTTTCAGGTCCCGGTCGATAACCCCAACTTAAATATCAACCTTGGTGATGGTTATCTTTATGTCAATCAATGTTTTTATCAAACGGATTTTAGCTATGATCTGATTCTGGTCGATGCCTATGATCAAAATGGCATGGCAGCCAGTGTTGGCGTTCAGGCTTTTTTTGATGCCTGTTCAGGCATTCTGACAGACAAAGGTGTGTTAAGTATTAATCTGTGGGGAAGTGAACGTGCCTTGTTTAACTCAACCATGGAAAGAATTAATGAGAGCTTTCAACAGCGTGCTATGATTCTGCCGGTTGAGAATAAGGGCAATGTCATTGCTTTAGCCACCAAGTTTAATGTGGAAAATGCGTATCTGAAAAAATTGCGCCAGCAAGTCAATAGTTTAGAAATGGTGTATCAAATTAACTTACCACGATCATTACAAAATCTCATCAGACAAAACCGAAACTTTATTCATCGTTTATTCGCGATTTAATATTGGCTTTGTGTGAGAGGGGTTATCAGTCAGTCATTAGCGTATAGAGGTTTCATGAACAAGTGGGTTTTGCCAGTATTGTTGAGTTTGTTTTTGTATCAACAAGTGAGCTGGGCTGATGATGCATACAAGATTGTGATTAAACGATCTGAAAACAAATTACTGATTGAAAAAAACGATAAAGTCATTCGTTCATATCATGCCGCAATAGGTAGTGGTGGCAGAAAAGCAAAACAGATGGAAGGCGATCGACGCACCCCAATGGGCATTTATCATATCGTTGATATTAAAGACAGTGATCGATTCCATTTGTTTTTACAACTTGACTATCCCAGTGTCAGAGATGCGATCAATGGTCTGAAAGCTGGGCATATTAAAAAATCGCAATATCGCAGAATTCTTGATGCACATATTTTTGGCGGTATTCCACCACAAAATACTGCGCTCGGTGGTGTGATCGGTATTCATGGCATCGGTGTTGAAACCAAAGACAAACTTGAGATTCATCAGATGGCGAACTGGACTCAAGGCTGTATTGCACTCAGAAATAAAGAAATTGATGAGTTATTGAAATTTGTCGGTGTGGGCACAGAAGTCAAAATCACCGAATAAAACCTGATTAAAATTGTCGGATATGCATCTGAATTTGCTAGAATATCGACGTTTATCGCTTTTATTCTTCTGGGGTCCACATGCAATCCGCGCCTGATCTGTTTTCCTACCGTAAATTCTGGGCACACCGTTTTGGTATCGCTCCCGAATTACCTATGACCCGAGAGGAAATGGATGCGCTGGGCTGGGACTCTTGTGACATTATCATTGTGACCGGTGACGCCTATGTAGACCATCCGAGTTTTGGTATGGCACTGATAGGGCGTTTATTAGAATCACATGGTTTTCGCGTTGGTATTATTTCTCAGCCCGATTGGACTAGCACCGACGATTTCACCAAACTAGGTAAACCGAATCTGTTCTTTGGCGTCACTGGCGGCAATATGGATTCCATGGTTAACCGTTATACTTCTGACCGTAAGATACGCAGTAATGATGCATACACCGCAGGTGGTTCAGGCGGAAAACGACCTGATAGAAGCGTCGTGGTTTACAGCCAACGTTGTCAGGAAGCCTATAAAGGCGTGCCCGTGATTATCGGTGGTATTGAAGCCAGCTTGCGCCGTATTGCCCATTATGACTACTGGTCTGAGAAAGTCCGCCGCAGTGTCATTATGGATTCTAAAGCTGATCTTTTGGTTTACGGCAATGGCGAAAGACAAGTGGTGGAAATTGCTCATCGTCTCGCTGCAGGTGAACCTGTCAGTGATTTGACCGACATTCGTGGCACCGCCTATACCAAAAAGCATGAACAGCGTCCGGGCTGGTGGGAGAAAGATTCTACTTTGGTGGATACGCCTGGGAAACTCAATCCGCCTATTGATCCTTATCAGATGCAAACTGAAGAAAGTTGTGCAGATGAAAAAGCCAAAACAGAACAAAATAAACCGGCTGAAAATACCAATGTTATTAAAATTCATCGGGTTTCACCGCGAAATGCTGAACGTACTGTAATACGGTTGCCCGCCTACAATGCAGTGAAAGATGATCCGGTTACCTATGCCCATACTTCACGTATTTTGCATCTGGAAACCAACCCCGGTAACGCGCTGGCTCTAGTACAGCAACATGGCAACCAGGATGTCTGGTTAAACCCACCGCCGATACCGTTAACCACAGCTGAAATGGACGCCGTGTTCGACTTACCCTATAGCCGTGTACCGCATAGTGGTTATGGCAAGATGACCATTCCGGCCTACGATATGATCCGTTTTTCAGTCAACATTATGCGTGGCTGTTTTGGTGGCTGTACATTCTGTTCTATTACCGAACATGAAGGACGTATTATTCAGAGTCGTTCTGAAGACTCCATTATCAGAGAAGTGGAAGCGATTCGTGATACGACGCCCGGTTTTACCGGTGTGATTTCTGATTTGGGTGGACCAACGGCCAATATGTATCGTCTAGCCTGTAATGATCCTCAAATTGAGGCCAGTTGTCGTCGTTTGTCGTGTGTATTCCCTGGGGTGTGTAAAAATCTGAATACAGATCACACGCCTTTGATTAGTCTCTACAAACGCGCCAGATCGTTACCCGGCATTAAAAAGATTCTGATTGCTTCAGGTTTGCGATATGACCTGGCGGTTTTATCACCAGAGTATGTCAAAGAGTTGGTGACTCATCATGTGGGGGGCTATCTGAAAATTGCACCGGAGCATACAGAAGAAGGTCCGCTGCAACAAATGATGAAACCCGGCATTGGCACTTACGATAAATTCAAACAGATGTTTGATAAATATTCGAAAGAAGCAGGTAAAGAGCAGTATTTGATTCCATATTTTATCGCTGCACATCCAGGCACAACGGATAAGGATATGATGAATCTGGCACTTTGGTTGAAACGCAATGGTTTTAGAGCCGATCAGGTTCAGGCCTATTTACCTTCGCCAATGTCAGCCGCTGCGGCCATGTATCACTCGGGCAAGAACACCTTGCATAAAGTAAGACGTAACAGTGGTGATATTGAAGTCCCGAAAGGGTTGAAAGTGCGTCGATTGCACAAAGCTTTTCTTCGTTATCACGATCCTGAAAACTGGCCAATGTTACGTGAAGCATTAAAAAACATGGGGCGTGCAGATTTGATCGGTAATGGCAAAAAACATTTGATCCCCAGTTGGCAGCCTGCTGGCACCGGAGAAAATGGTGAAGGCCGCCGTGTTACGCGTAAGGCAAAAAATGTACAAAGTTTTCGCACTCAGCATACAAGACCGGGAAAAACCAAAGTCAAAGCCAAAAGACGTCAGCGCTAATAAAAAATATTATTATTTGAGAAACATTTTTAATTGACCGTGGTCAATGTGCCTATCACCAATTTTTAATAGGGACATTAATGAAATCGAACCAGAGTTCTCGTTATGACTTTTTATCGATTTTTCTTCATTGGCTAGTCGCTGTTTTTATTATTGGCCTGTTTGCATCTGGCCTGTGGATGGTCGATCTTGGTTACTACGATGATTGGTATTATCAGGCTCCCTGGTGGCATAAAGGCATTGGCGTTATAACGGCAGTATTGATTGTGTCACGCTGGGCATGGAGCCTGTTTCGTCAGCCTCCTGCCGCCATTTCCTCTATTCCTTATTGGCAACATCTCGTTGCAAAAATTACACATCAAGCCATGAATATCGTGGCGTTGATTATTGTTATTAGTGGCTATGTCATGGTCACAGCGAAAGGTGATGGCCTCTCTGTTTTTGATTGGTTTACGATTCCCGCATTCATTTCAAACAAACCCGCTTGGGTAGATCCGGCGGGGGCAATTCATTTATGGGCCGCGTATTTTCTGATTGCGATGGCAACAGTTCATGCTCTGGCTGCAATTAAACATCACTTTATCGATAGAGACTTAACGCTCAAGCAGATGCTTGGCATCAAATAAAACCAGGAGAAAAAAATGAGACAGACGCTTTTAGCAACATCATTATTAGGATTGTCAGCGATAATGCCTGCTTATGCGGCAGATTATGTGATTGATACTGAAAAAGCCCACGCTTTTATTGATTTCCGTATTCAGCATTTAGGCTACAGCTGGATGAGTGGACGTTTTAATGATTTTTCTGGCACGTTTTCTTATGATGCAGAAAAACCGGAAGCATCAAAAGTGGATGTAGATATTGATGTGACCAGTGTTGATACTAACTTTGCCGAGCGTGATAAACATCTACGTGAACGCTTTCTGGAAACGGATAAATTTCCTAAGGCCAGCTTCAAATCTACTTCATTTAAACAGCAGGATGATGGCAGTTTAATGGTCACGGGTGACTTTACCTTACACGGCGTGACCCATGAATTGAGCTTCCCTGTCGAAAAAGTAGGAGAAGGCGCCGATCCATGGGGTGGTTACCGTGCCGGTTTTGTTGGTGAAACTGAATTTACTATTTCTGACTACGGCATTAATGTTGATATGTTAGGTCCATCATCACAGGTAGTGTATTTAACTTTGTCGATTGAAGGCATTAAACAATAAGTCAGATTTGTTTGGCGAGGTTATAAAGCCTGTCAAATTCTTCAGATAAGCTGCTTGCTGGTACAGAACGTCCCGCGCGTTGGTACCAGTAAGCAGCATTTCCTTTGTCGCCTTCAACATAATGAAGATAACCATGAATCATGCAGGCAAAACTATCTTCATAGTTTTGAATGAGTCTGTGAGCACCGTTCCAATCGCCTTGTGCGGCCAATTCCAATGCTTGTAAATGTTGTATAGCCATTGCCAACCTCCAGAAAAGTTTGACAATAGCTATGCTATAACAGATTGAATTGAATGAAAATTCTAGTTGCTTCCGATAAGCGTCAACAAGCCAGCAACAAAGGCAAACGGGGAGGTGACGATGACAAATATCAGTTTGCCAATTTCGCGTAATACATAAATCGCATCAATGAATAAAGCCATGATTTACTCCGTTGAATCTGATTGTATGCATTATAATGCGCGATTGTGACACTCAAATGACCGGCTAATTAAGCACCTATGAATATTCTCGCACTCGATACCTGCACAGAAATGTGTTCTGTCGCCATCTTAAAAAATGGTGAACTGTTTGAACAATCGCTTCTAACTCAACGAGGTCATTCAGAAAAAATACTAGGTATGCTGGATGAGATTTTGGCCCAGGCAGATTGTAGCCTTGCTGATATGGACTGTATTGCTTTTGGCCGCGGGCCTGGTTCATTTACCGGTGTTCGCGTTGGTGTCAGTGTCGCTCAGGGAATTGCTTTTGCGGCTAAATTGCCAGTCGTACCCGTTTCAACCTTAGCCGCCGTCGCGCAGCGTGCAATTGATGAACATGGTGCTGATCATATTGCCGTGGCAATGGATGCACGTATGCAGGAAGTCTATAGCGCTATATATCAATCTGTTGATGGTCTGGCTGAGTTATCAGGAGAGGAAAGGGTATGTTTGCCTGAGCTGATTTGCTTGGGCAATGATTCATCTTTTTTTGCTGCTGGTAGCGGTTGGAAAGAGTATGAAACGTCTATGACAACAAAGTTCTCCGGTCAAATTCATGGCATGGATAATCAGCTGTTACCGACAGCTGCTGCCATTGCAAAACTGGCTGTAAAGCAGATTGAAAATGGTCATACTTTAGCTGCGGAACAGGCTATGCCCGTTTACCTTCGCGATAATGTCGCCAAGAAAAAAGGTGAGCAGTGATGGTGAAGAAACAAGATACGATTTATGCCGCGCCATTAGAACAAATGGTGGATTTCCGCTTTGATGAAAAAGTGGTCGATGTCTTCCCTGATATGATTCAGCGTTCGGTACCGGGCTATGCAACACTGATATCTAACATCGGCATTCTTGCCGCAAAGTATGCTGTAGATAATAGCCATTGTTATGATTTGGGCTGTTCACTTGGTGCCGTGACTTTATCGATGCGGCAGCGGATAAAAAAACAGAATTGCCAGATTATTGCCGTTGATAACTCGCCTGCCATGATTGAAAAAGCACATCACATATTGCTGGCCGACAAGACCTCTGATATTGGTGTTCAACTGGTTTGTGAAGATATCGCTGATACGGTCATTGAAAATGCTTCCGTAGTGGTAATGAATTTCACCTTACAGTTTATTCCATTGGCGCAACGCCAGACATTAATCAATCAAATCTATAAGGGGTTAAAACCCGGTGGCATATTAATTCTGTCAGAGAAACTGGCATTTGCTGATACCAACATTAACCAGTTTCATATTGATGCCCATCATGATTTCAAGCGCGCCAATGGGTATAGCGATATGGAAATTAGTCAGAAAAGAACAGCCCTTGAAAATGTGTTAATACCTGAGTCACTAGAACAACATCAGCAGCGTTTACGTGCTGCTGGATTTGGTTTTACTGAAAAATGGTATCAATGTTTTAACTTTGTCTCGATGGTTGCCATAAAGTGATATACCAGCCTTTATATGAATATCTTGATGCCGCTGGATTACAAGGCTGGCGTCAGACATTAGAACAACAAATCAATCAGAAATTAGCAGAAGAAACGCACGGTAAAATGCCTTTGTGGCAAGACGCACTTGCAGCATTACCGGTTATCACGCCCAGTCAGGTCGAGTTACAGTCAGAAGTCAGAATCGGTCAGCAAAAAGATTTGAATGGTGTTGATATTGACGCGCTGAAAACTTGTTTGAAAGCGTTTCATCCCTGGCGTAAAGGTCCTTATCGCTTTTTTGATATTGAGATTAATACCGAGTGGCGATCTGACTGGAAATGGGACAGAGTGTTACCGCATATCAGTCCATTAGCTGGCAGACGCGTATTAGATGTGGGTGGTGGCAATGGTTATCACGGCTGGAGAATGTTAGGCGAAGGGGCTGAGTTTGTCATGGGCATTGATCCAACGCTGGTTTTCACCATGCAATATCATGTCATGCAACGTTATATCGCCAATAATAAACACTTCGTTGTTCCTATTGGCATAGAGCATATGCCGGAAAAACTGGCCTGGTTTGATACCGTATTTTCCATGGGGGTGTTATATCACCGGCGCTCCCCGTTAACTCATCTTATGGAGTTACGTGATTGCCTGAAGCCGGGTGGTGAGTTGGTGTTGGAAACACTGATTATTGATGGCCCTGAGGGCATGAGTCTGATTCCAGAGTCACGTTATGCCAAGATGCGAAATGTCTGGTTTATCCCCAGTAGCGAGACCATGATGGTGTGGTTAAAAAAATGCGGTTTTAAAGAGGTGCGTTGCGTAGATGAAAATGTCACGTCACTCGATGAGCAACGTAGCACTGAATGGATGACATTTGAGTCACTGAAAGACTTTCTCGACCCTGATGATGTGACAAAAACGATAGAAGGGTATCAGGCTCCCAAACGTGGTGTATTTATCGCTAAAGCGCCTTAGAGAGCCGTAGCGCCTGAGGTGATAGATATCCATTGGCCATTGCTGTTTTTGCAGGCATCCAATGATTTTGTCTCAGTTTGATCGTCTTTTTTGATGACAAGATCATAGGCCAGACATGGGTAGTGACCATACGAGTAATGATGGTCAATGATGATTTCATAAGCTGTGCCAGTCACTTCATTTTTCCAAAAGTGGCTTTTACCAATGGTTTCTGTCGACAGAATTTTCTGTGTTTGTTGCAGGTCATGTGTTGTCATCGCCGTGTCGGTATCAATACCGGCCTCGACACCTGCTAACAAATCTAACGACGCTTCTGTGCTGGTAACTATGCTCACCAGGCTGATACTGACTATGCCTAATAAATAGAGCCGTTTGTTAGAAAACATAGACATCCGTAACTGGAGTAGAAAAACGTTATTTAAACATGAGCGATTAACTCGTTGGTATGGAGTTAATACAATTTATAAATAACAGGGTTAATTTCTTAAAAAGCCGAGTATATCCCTATCAAATTGTTTATAACAACTGTCATCTCATTATCAGCGACTGCAAACGCCACTTAATAAACGAATGGCCATATCCACATCATAGGTCATTATGTGATGAGAACGTAAAAAACGTTGCTGAACCTGGTAGGCTTCACGTTCGAGTAGCATTCGTTGTTTGCAGTCTGGCTCTTCAATAACGGCATCATGCTGATATTGAAGGAAATGCACCATTTCATGAACGATATATCCTTGAGCAATCATGCTATCTTTAGTCAGCTTATCATCATAAAAAATCGTATTTTTTTTATCGTCATAATAAGCCAGAGCATTACATTCTTTACCCTCACATAAAGTATCTATTAACTGCTGATGATTAACGGCTTCAATTAAGGGGTGTTGTTCTGGCATATCATACTGACTAAAGTTAACGGCCATTAACAGTAGTGTTCCAATAATTTCTTGCATAACATCGTCCTTGTCAGCATGTTAAATATACGACTAGCGCTTTTAGAAACAGTTTCTGTTATTCATTCATTAGCTGATGCATGCTGTCTATTATGAAATTCTTCTAAATCGGGTGGTGATTGTCGGTAATAAGCCTCTAACTGCTTAAATAAAAGGGCATTATGTTGTTTCAACGCTTCTGGCATAGTAAAAAAGTATTCACTCAATACCGCAAAAAATTCAGCCGGATTAGTCGCAGCATAAGGATCCAGATAGGTGTGTTTATGTGCCGCCAAGTCACGTAATAAACCCTGCCAGGCAGCAGTTAATGTCTCAGTCCATTCCGGTAACGACATATCCGGGTGTAATGGCGGCATACCGTTAGCCCGACCAGACAACATATCTAGTTTATGAGCGAATTCATGAATAACAACATGATGACCTCGGTAAGGTTGCTGACTGTCATGTTTGATGTCTTGCCAGGAAAAAATGACGGGACCCCGTGACCATGACTCGCCACTTAAGCCCTGTGTTTGTCTATGAACGACGCCATTTTCATCCGTCACATCACGTTTAATCTGAAATGCGCCCGGGTAGAGAATGACTTCTATCCAACCATCATAAGCATCTAGCCCTAAGTGCAAGATAGCTACACAGGCCTGGGCTGCAACAGTGACGGCCATTTCTGGTGTGACCGTTATCCCTGCAGCCCCGGTAAATGTCTTTTTATGAATAAACAGTGTGGCCAACAAACGTATGCGGGCACGTTCGGATACGGATCTTGCCTGTATAAGGGGTAAATGCTTAGTGACTGCAAGCCATAAATCAAAGGGTATCGGATAGTGTTTTAGTACTCTGAGTGTGCGCCATTTACGAATAATATTCATGCAGGGAGTTTCGTTTTAGTTGGTGGCTGATTAAATAGCGAGTGTTGAATACCGATTTTGATGGCATTATCGATAACAAACCAGACTAAGGCATATAACCACATAAATCCGGCATATTGCCAACTTACAGCGGTAATAAAGATGCCGTTGACTGCCATCAAGGTACCGATAATTTCAGTGCCCAATGTCGCGGCTAATAATAGGGGAGATGGCCACGGCTTTTGCCAGAACCAGCCATTATTTCGAGTGACAAAAATCGTACTGTGACCAGCAATAAGCAGTTTCAGAAAGATAAGGGTTTGTATTGTATCGTTATCTAAATTCTGTTCGCGCAGGAATAAATACAGTAAAAAAGACGCACAAACACCAGCAAGCCCAAGCGCAGATGAAATAATAAATAATTCATGCATATTCCACCTCACAGGTGTGGGCGACTGATAGGTATTATCGTAAGCGATGGTCAGAATAGGCAGATCATTGAGCAGTGCTAATAAAATAATCATTAAGGCAGTGATAGGGTAAAACTCGAATAGCAGAATGCTCAAGGTCATGAACAAAATGATACGAATCGTTTCTGCGATACGGAATGTCGCGTAGCTTTTCATGCGTTCAAAGGTAAAGCGTGCCTGTTCTATGGCCTGATTAATGACGGATAGGCCCGGTGCGGTGAGAATAATATCTGCTGCTGCTCTTGCCGCATCTGTGGCATTGGATACGGCAAAACCGCAATCTGCTTTTCTCAGTGCCGGCGCATCATTCACGCCATCACCCGTCATGCCAACAATATGATCTGATTTTTGTAAAGCTTCGACGATCATGTATTTATCTTCTGGCAAGACTTCGGCAAAAATTTCGATGGATTCCAGCATGTCGAGCAGAGCAGACTCGTGTGTGTGAATGAATTCAGTTTCTAATAGACTGGTATCGTAAATGCTTTCCAGATCGGTCATTACCTCATCAGCAAACTGTTTTGCCTGTTTGAAGGACACGTCGGGATTGAGCCGTTTATATATTGCCTGAGCCAGACTGGATGCGAGCTCTTTAATTTCCTGTCCAGACTTGCCGGTGATTTGTTTGGACTGAACCGCACGTTTGTTTAACCCAAGCATATGACCAATTTCACGAGCGATAGCGATATTATCGCCAGTGATCATTTTTACTTCGACACCATGCTGTCGCATTTCATCAATCACTTGCTTAGAGTCATCCCGAGGCGGATCGATGAGCGGAATGAGTCCAAGGAACTCATGTGGTTGATTCTCACGCTGTTGAGCCACAGCTAATGTGCGATAACCTTTACTGGCAAGAAGATTAATTTGTTGATTGAGTGACGTGATATCGTTATCGGTAAGGTTAGTGACCATGGCCATAATCACTTGTGGTGCACCTTTAAACACCTCCATTTTTTCGTCAGCTTTATTGACCGATGCTGAGGTAAATTTTCGGCTTGGGTCAAATGAAGTGAAGTGGGTTTGTTGCCATTGTGACCAGTCACTGTCTGCAAAATTATCTTTGATGTAGCGAAATAATGGAATTTCGATGGGGTCCGTATTTTCTGAGCGTGATGCTAAAACGGCCGCTCGCATAAGTGCTGCCTCACGGGTGCCATTGAATGGCAGAATGTCCATCACCTGCATTTCATTTTTGGTCAGCGTGCCTGTTTTATCGGAACAAAAAATATCGACGCCAGCCAGCTCTTCAATAGCGGTTAATTTGGTGACGATGGCTTTGTGTTTTGCCAACTTATAAGCACCCACAGCCATGGTGACAGACAAAACGGCCGGTAAAGCAACCGGAATTGCAGCGACTAATAACACCAAGGCAAAGCGGGCCAATTCAAGCATATCTTCATGGCGCGATAAGCCTGTGATAACAATCAATGTCACCATTGCCAGAGATAACAGAATCAAGAAGTGACCAATTTGTAACACCATCTTTTGAAAGTGGCTGTGTTCATTCTCGGAGGCCGAAGCAACTAAACTGACAACATTATTAAATCGTGTTTGCTGGCCGGTATTGACCACAATGGCATCCATTTCGCCTTGTCGAATGATGGTGTTGGCATAGGCAACATCGGTACTTCTTTTGCTGACAGGTAAGGATTCGCCAGTCAGTGAGGATTCATCTATAGATAAATAGTCACCCGTGACTAATTGCACATCAGCAGGGACTAAATCTCCCATTCGCAGACGAATAATATCGCCGGGTACGAGTTCTTGTGAGCGAACTGATTGAAACTTGCCATCACGTAATACGCGCACTTGTGTATCTAGCTGGCTTTTTAAGGCATTGAGGGCATTAAGGGCACGATGTTCCTGGAAAAAGTCGAGCCCGGCATTGATAACAAGTAGGACGCTGATAATGATGAAGTCTTCCCACTTACCAACGACTGCAGATAATATGGCGGCAATTTCAATCATCCAGGGAATAGGGCCCCAGAAGCGTTTCAAAATCCGCTGCAGTGTGGATTCTTCCTGATTGATGATTTGATTCAGACCGTAATCTATCTGTCGTTGCCGCACATCGGTTTCAGACAGGCCATTTTTACTATCAACATTTAATAAACGGAAAGTGTCATCAACAGGCTGAAGGGAAAAATCGTCCGTGGCTTTTTGGAATAACGATGTCAATTTCTAACCCTCCATTTATGTGGTGTGTTGAAGCTAGTGGCGCAAGACGTCCTGTAAAGCGTTGGCGAGCAAATTGGCTAAGCTCACTGTATTGGTCGGATGTGGAATACTGTCACAACTATAGATGTGTTCGATGCCTGCCGCGTTCAGTTGATCTATCGCATCCTCCATAAACAAAGCATGACTGACCAGAATGCTGACTGAGGCCGGTTGATATGGCATCAGCTGTTTAGCTGCTTCCAACAGTGTTTTTCCGGTACTGGCCACGTCATCCACAATAATAATGTCGCGTCCGGAATAGGCGCGTTCAGGCAAAGTGACAATCACTTTATGATCACCTAAACGTTGTTTATGGGCTACGGCATAATCAAAGCCAAAATGTGTCGCGATTTCTTTTACCCATTGCTCCGATTCGCCATCAGGCCCTAATAACAGAGGATTATTAAAACGGGTCTCGATAAAGTCTGCCATCGGTTGAGTAGCGGTGATATTGACAGCATGTTCTATAGGAATGGCTTCGCATAATTCAGAGATGCGGTGCAAATGTGTGTCTACTGTAATGACCGCATCAAATAAACGGGCCAGGAATCGACCAATAATGGTTTGACTGACGACTTCTCCCGGATGAAAGGCTTTATCTTGTCGCATATAGCAAAGATAAGGTGCCACCAGAATAATACGTTCTACGCCATTCTGGCGTAATGATTGTGCCGTCAGCATCAATTCAATCAATTTACTGTTGGGGTCGTTGAGGCTTCTGCAAACAATCACTGTTTCAGGTAAGTCGACCGGTAAGATTAACTGGCTTTCACCATCCGGAAAGTGATGAAGTTGAATGGTTTCGTATGGTATTCCACATACCATAGCCAGGACTTTGGCCTGTTGCTGATAGTCTGAAAAGCTAATTAGCAGGGGAAGTTTTGTGCTCATAGTTTATCAATCTGGTAGCTGTTATCTAGGAGTGCGGCATTTTTGGCAAAGGTAAAATCAGCATTAAACTCGGCATAAATGGTAAATAATGCCTCACCTTTTTTGACTTTATCTCCGACTTTTTTATGTAAATAAATCCCTGCGCCTTTATCCATCGGTGCACCGGCCAAGCGTGCAATGGAAGCAATTTTCAGATTATCAATCGCTTTTACGATACCCGTGTCTTCTGCACAAATATCATACTGGAGCTTGCCAACCTGTATGGGGGTGTTGTTGCGTCCCTGAGCATTGATAATGGCATTCATTTTTGTGAGTGCTCGGCCTGATTCAAGAATATCTCTGGCAACAGCGTAACCTTGACCGCCTCTGACATCGGGATCAAATTCGATAATTCTGCCGGCCAACTGTAAGGCTTTCTCTTTTAAATCGATGGGGGCGTTAGGTTCATTCCCAAGAATTTTCATCACATCCTGCGTTTCTAAAACAGGACCGATGCCTCTACCTATCGGTTGACTGCCATCGGTGATGACCACTTCTAAATGTAATCCCATATTGTCACCCACATACTCAAACAGTTTGCGTAACTTAAGCGCTTCCATATGGGTATGTACTTTTGCTGAAGGCCCAATCGGTATATCAATCAGTAAATGTGTGGCGCCTGCAGCAATTTTCTTAGAAAGTATCGAGGCGATCATTTGCCCGGTTGAGTCCATAGATAGCGGGCGTTCAACGGAAATCAACACATCATCAGCCGGCGCAAGTTTTGCCGTACCGCCCCATGCCAGGAAGGCACGTTGTTGACTAACGATTTCATGCAAACGTCGCAGAGACAGATCGACGTTGGCTAAGACTTCCATGGTATCTGCGGTACCAGCAGGTGAAGTGATCGCCCGGCTGGATGTTTTAGGCATCAACATGCCGTGAGCAGCAATGATGGGCACGAGTAACATAGTGGTACGATTGCCAGGGATACCACCAATACAGTGTTTATCACAGACCAGATCTTCGCCCCAGTCGATCCGTTCACCGGTATCTACCATGGCATGGGTCAGATGCAATATTTCATCGCGCTCCATGCCTGTTTCAGCACAACCTACGATAAACGCCGCTGTTTCGATTTTCGAATAACGGTTATTCACGATGTCCTGAATAATATGTAAATACTGCTGATAATCGAGTTTTTCACCGGCTATTTTTTTATGAACAGATTTCAGTGATTCAGGCGGGGTAGCATGATTAATAAAGACTTCTGAGCCTTCCGGGATGCCTAATTGTTCATAGACTTGCTCACTTAGACCTAATTCATCGATATCAGTAATAGAAGCATCATCAACGACATTGAGCACGGCGATAACAGGCTGAGTGCTATTAGCCGTGTGGATTTCTATTTTACTCAACGCCTGAAAGCCTTCGCTTCGATAAAGTCCACAGTTCCGATGTAAATAAGCGACGTTTTCTTTGTAGGTATCGATGGCGACACACTTTAATTTCAGGGAGGGGATGGAAGTGGGTAGTTCCGATGTATCAATCATGCTGGACTCGAGCTAGTAACTTAGTTCAAGCTTAATTGTTCGTAACAGAGTCGGTCAATCTGATTTGTTTGTATAACTGATCTATATCAGGTTTAGCAGAATAAGTAGGAGATAAGCTGTAATTTTGAAGATTTAAAGGCAGTTTCTATTGCTGGACAGCTAAAAGTTAAGGCCGGAGGCTATATCCCGGGAAAACCATCCATACTAAATTAGAGTGGATTCCTGAAAGCATTGAGCTGAAACAAAAAAGCCCCTTCGAAAAGGGGCTTTTAATGTATGGCGGAGAGTCAGGGATTCGAACCCTGGGTGGTCGTTAAACCACGCCGGTTTTCAAGACCGGTACATTCAACCGCTCTGTCAACTCTCCAGAGAGGCGAAATAATACAGATAATGGTTCGGTAACACAACCGTAAAAATAAAATTATTTGTAGATAGATAATATCTATTGCCATTTAGAACTTATCGAGTAGGATAGGTGTCATTAATGTAAGCTTTTCATCAACTGGAAAAAACACGGAGAAACACTGATGAATTATAACGCTGAATCAACTGTTGTTCGTTCACAACAGTCTGCGGTTCAAACCAATAAACTATTACGTAATACCTATAGTTTATTAGCCATGACACTATTATTTAGTGCCATGACTGCTGGAGTATCAATGGCACTCAACCTGCCACATCCTGGCATCATCATTACTTTGGTTGGGTATTTTGGATTACTTTTCTTAACAACTAAACTTCGTAACAGTGCTTGGGGCATCGTATCTGTTTTTGCTCTTACAGGTTTTATGGGCTTAACGCTAGGTCCGATTGTCAATGCCTATTTAGGTTTACCTAATGGCCCACAAATTGTAATGCAAGCTCTTGGTGGTACAGGCATTATCTTCATCGCTTTATCGGCTTATGCTGTAAAAAGTGAGAAAGACTTTAGCTTTATGGGCGGGTTCTTATTCGTCGGTATTCTGGTTGCTTTTCTAGCCAGCTTAGCTGCGTTCTTCTTTGAAATGCCAGGTCTGTCTTTAGCTGTGTCAGCGATGTTTGTTTTATTGATGGCGGGACTGATTCTTTTCGAAACAAGCCAAATCGTTAATGGTGGTGAAACTAACTACATCATGGCGACCATCACACTGTATGTCAGTATCTACAACTTGTTTGTCAGCTTGCTGCAATTAATTGGTGCCTTCTCTGGCGATGACTAATTGAACTATCTGGTTCATTTACTTTCTAATAAACCCCGCACTGCGGGGTTTATTTTTATGGTGGAATGGTGAAGAAAAATCTGGCTAATTGGGATCGTTGGTGTCGAATTATTATCGGCACAGTTATAATAGCCTACGCCATCTATGACAGTAATTGGTGGTGGCTGTTGGGAGTTGGTTTATTAATAAACGCATTCACTGGTCGTTGTCTTGCTTACGGGGTGTTTGGATTATCTACATGTCAAACATCATGTCAGGTCGATAAAGAGAGCAAAAAGAGTACATAAACAACATGGCTAAATTACCCACACAATTGATTGATCGCTTTGGACGTAAGGTGACGTATGTGCGTATGTCTATTACGGATAGATGTGACTTTCGTTGTGTGTATTGCATGGATGAAGAAATGACTTTCATGCCTCGGCAACAATTACTTAGCCTGGAAGAAATCGTTTTTCTGTTGCGCGCTTTCTGTGAACTCGGTGTGGAAAAAGTACGTATTACCGGTGGTGAACCGCTGGTAAGACGTGATGTGGATTGGCTCTTTAACGAACTAGGTCAGCTTAAAGCTTCGACCTCGCTGAAAGAGCTGACATTAACCACCAACGGCTCCAAGCTGGAAAAGTATGCCCAAACCTTAGCCGATTCAGGCTTAGACCGTATCAATATCAGTCTGGACTCGTTGAATGCTGAAAAATTTAAAGCATTAACAAGAACCGGTGATCTGGACACGGTTCTGACGGGCATCGCCGCAGCAAAAAAAGCCAACTTCAAACGTATTAAATTAAACGCTGTCATCATGAAAGGGCGCAATGAAGATGAAATCATTGATTTAGCCCAGTTTGCTATTGATAACGATCTGGATATTTCCTACATTGAAGAAATGCCTTTAGGTCATGTTTCACATGCACGTGAAGAGAGTTATTGCTCCAGTGATGACGTATTAGCTAAATTAAAAACGGTATTTGATTTACGAACCAGTATCGCTTCCACCGGCGGGCCATCACGTTATTACCAGGTGGCTGGAACGACAAGTAAGATTGGTTTTATATCACCACACAGTCATAACTTCTGTGATAGCTGTAATCGCGTCAGGGTGACGACAGAAGGGCGTTTGTTATTATGTCTTGGCCAGGAGCACTCTATGGATTTACGTGATGTTATACGGCGTCATCCTGGGGATATGCAGCAGTTGAAACAGGCCATTGTGGATTCAATGGAGATTAAACCTAAAGGTCATGATTTTGATATCAAGGCTCAGCCAATTATTTTCCGTCATATGAGCGTTACGGGCGGCTAGTCTAAATCTTCAGACCGCTCTAGTTGTTTAGCTGAATCCCACAGAGCATCTAACGCTTCGAGTGAAAAATCTTCAAATTGTTTACCCTGAGCTGTGACCGCTGTTTCTACATAATTAAATCGACGGTAAAACTTGTCATTACTGCTGGAAAGAGCGTCTGCAGGATTAATGTCCAAATGTCTTGCCAGGTTACAGCAGGCAAATAAGATATCGCCTAATTCAGCTAAAAGAACTGATTTGTCAGAATCTTGTTTGATTTCCTGACCTAGTTCATCAATTTCTTCGTGGATTTTATCCAGTACGCCTTGAGGGTCTGGCCAGTCAAACCCAACTTCAGAGGCTTTTTTTTGCATTTCTATTGCTAATTTAAAGACATCTTTCTGTGTTTTTTTAATCGAGCTAAGGATGAAGTCTTGGTCTGACATAACTATCAGGATTCACGCGTAAATTTGATGATATTACGACGATCACGTTTACTGGGACGACCTTTCTGTTGTCGGAAGCCCAGTGGTTCATTTTTTATTTGTTCCCGCAATAATTCGCGTTTATCACGACTTTGAGCCGTTTCTTCATAAAGCTGTTCCGCTTCGGAAGCGGGGCGACGTTGCAGATTTAAACCTTGAATAATGACTTCAAATTCATAGGGTGGTTTGGAAATGGTCAAGGTATCCTCAATGCGAACTGTGCGACTGGGTTTAACGCGTTGCCCATTGACATGAACTTTACCGCCGGAGATGGCTTCAACGGCGAGACCGCGCGTTTTATAAAAACGCGCGGCCCATAACCACTTATCTAATCGTTGAGATTCAGAACGTGAGTCCTGTTGTGCCATTAAGCCTTACCTTGCAGTTGCAACAGGATAGACTCATTTTCCAGAGTGGAGGTGTCTTGCGTGATTTCCTCACCTTTGGCAATGGTGCGGAGTAAACGACGCATGATTTTACCTGAGCGTGTTTTAGGTAAATTATCTGAATAACGAATATCGTCTGGTTTTGCGATAGGGCCAATTTGTTCACCAACCCAATTACGCAGTTCTTTAGTTAACTCTTCGTCTTCACCGCCTTCGGGACGATCACCTTTTAACACAACATAAGCAAAAACGGCTTCACCTTTTACATCATGTGGCCGACCGACTACGGCAGCTTCTGCCACACGAGGATGAGCGACAAGGGCAGATTCAATTTCCATGGTACCCAGACGGTGGCCGGAAACATTTAGTACATCATCAATACGACCCATAATCCAGAAAAAGCCGACATCATCACGTCTGGCACTATCGCCAGCCAGATAATATTTGCCATCGAAGTACGGCCAGTAGGTGTCTTTATAACGTTGATCATCTCCCCAGATGGTTTGAATCATAGATGGCCATGGTTTACGAATGACGAGATAACCACCCTGATTGGCAGTAGTGATTTCTTCACCATCGTCATTAACGATCGCAGCATCAATGCCTGGGAGAGGACGAGTACAAGAGCCTGGTTTTGCCAGAGTAACGCCTGGAACGGGTGCAATCATATGTGCGCCGGTTTCCGTTTGCCACCAGGTATCAACAATCGGACAGCGCCCCTGACCAATAACGTTGTAATACCACATCCAGGCTTCAGGATTGATAGGTTCTCCTACGGTACCTAATAGTCGCAGTTTAGATAGATCGTAACTATTTGGGATGTCATCACCGACTTTCATTAATGCACGAATAGCGGTGGGTGCTGTGTAGAATATAGTGACGCCATGACGTTGACAGATATCCCAGAAACGGCCGGCATCAGGCACAGTAGGAACACCTTCATAGATAACTTGTGTTGCGCCGGTGGCAAGCGGGCCATACGCGACATAAGTGTGGCCGGTAATCCAGCCTACATCTGCCGTGCACCAGAAAACATCTGAGTCCTGGATATCAAAGACCCAGCGCATAGTGGTGATCGCATTTAACAGGTAGCCACCACAGCTATGTTGAATACCTTTAGGTTTACCTGTAGAGCCTGACGTGTAGAGAAGAAACAATGGATCTGCCGCATCCATCCATTCCGGTTCACACTCAGCAGGTTGGTCTGCGATAGCATCTGACCACCAGATATCTCTGCCTGCTTGCATGGAAACGTCATGTTTTGTTCTTTGGTAGACAATGACTTTTTCAACGGTGTCACAGCCTGATGCTAAGGCTTGATCCGCTGTTTTTTTCAGCTCAACCGTTTTTCCACCACGGAAACCACCATCAGCCGTGATGACCAATTTCGCTTGGGTATCTTCGATACGGTCTTTTAATGATGACGCAGAAAAGCCACCGAACACCACGGAGTGAATGGCGCCAATACGTGCGCAAGCCTGCATAGCGATTACAGCTTCAGTGATCATTGGCATGTAGATAATGACGCGGTCACCTTTACCAATACCTTGTGCTTTCAATGCATTGGCAAAGATGCTCACGCGACGGTGGAGTTCGCGATAACTGATATGTTCTACATCACCTTTTTCACCCTCAAAAATAACCGCCGTTTTTTCGGCATTTTTTTCAAGCTGACGATCAAGGCAGTTATAGGAGACATTAAGTTTGCCATCGGCAAACCAGCGGTAATGAGGTGCATTACTGTCGTCCAGTGTTTGAGTAAAAGCTTGTTTCCAATCAAGTTCCTGTCTTGCTATGTCAGCCCAGAAGGTTTCATGATTCTGTTCCGCTTTTTTGTATAACGCATCAAGTTGTTCTGAAAGTAATGATGCCGTTTTTAGAAAGGCTTCACTGGGTGGAAACTGACGGTCTTCATGTAAGGTTGATTCGATATTATCTTGAGCCATATGCGACACCTTTATAAGTATTCTTTAGCTAAATTAACACAATACAATGATTATCAATGTGTGTTAAGCAGACATAAAAAACTCTCCCTCAATATTTATCGAGGGAGAGTTTTTGGGAGTGGTAAGGCTTCTAGAAGAAACCGAGCGGACTGGTGCTGTAGCTAACCAACAAGTTTTTCGTTTGTTGATAATGCTCAAGCACCATTTTGTGGGTTTCACGACCAACGCCAGATTTTTTATAACCACCGAATGCCGCGTGAGCAGGGTACATGTGGTAGCAGTTTGTCCATACACGACCCGCCTGGATGCCACGCCCCATGCGGTAAGCCAGATTCATATCTCGGGTCCATAAACCTGCACCAAGACCAAACTCTGTGTCGTTAGCTATTTCTAGTGCTTCCGCTTCATCTTTAAATGTGGTCACAGAGACGACCGGGCCAAAGATTTCTTCCTGGAAGATACGCATCTTGTTGTGGCCTTTCATCAAGGTAGGCTGAATGTAGTAGCCATTTTCAAATTCGGCACCCAGTTGCTCTACAGCGCCACCCATTAATACTTCAGCGCCTTCCTGACGACCAATATCTACATAGCTCAGAATCTTATCAAATTGCATTTGTGAAGCCTGAGCACCGACCTGAACTTCAGTATCTAATGGATTACCACGCTTAATTTTCTTAGCACGATCCATAACAATCTTGATGAAATCGTCATAGATGCTTTCTTGAATAACAGCACGAGATGGGCATGTGCAGACTTCACCCTGGTTAAAGAAGGCCAGTACTAAACCTTCAGCACACTTATTAATGTAGTCTTCTTCTTGCTGCATAATATCTTCAAAGAAGATGTTCGGTGATTTACCACCTAATTCAGTTGTTGATGGGATAATGTTTTCCGCTGCACGTTTCATGATATGCGAGCCAACTGGTGTTGAACCTGTGAAGGCAATTTTGGCAATACGTGTGCTTGAGGCTAATGCTTCACCAGCAACGCGGCCCATACCGTTAACGATATTCAGTACGCCTGGCGGTAATAAATCACCAATGACTTCCATCAATTTAAGAATGGAAACAGGGGTTGATTCTGCTGGTTTCATGACGATGCAGTTGCCAGCAGCTAAAGCTGGCGCCAGTTTCCATGCAGCCATTAACAATGGGAAGTTCCAGGGAATAATTTGACCAACTACACCCAGTGGTTCATGGAAGTGATAGGCCACGGTAGTTTCGTCGATTTCCCCCATGGTGCCTTCTTGAGCACGAATACAGCCAGCAAAATAACGGAAGTGATCAGCGGCGAGTGGAATATCGGCATTTAATGTTTCACGGACTGCTTTGCCGTTGTCCCAAGTTTCAGCCACGGCGAGCATTTCAAGGTTTTCTTCAATGCGATCGGCGATTTTTAACAGAATGTTGGAACGTTGTTGAACAGACGTTTTTCCCCAGGCATCTTTTGCTGCATGCGCAGCATCTAATGCCAAATCAATATCTTCTGCAGTCGATTCTGGAATCTCACAGATCACTTCACCTGTTACAGGTGTGGTATTTGTAAAATATTGACCTTTTACGGGCGCAACCCATTTGCCCCCAATAAAGTTTTCATAACGCGATTCAAAACTGACGACAGCGCCTTCAGTACCGGGTTTTGCATAGATCATAGTCTTTCTCTCTTTGCTTATGGTTATAGTATGAACATAAAGATGCAGGATAATTCCATGACTGGCAAGTGTGTTTGACTGAAAATCTCAATCACTTGACTGAGAGTCCAGAACCATTCCAAAAATATTTTGTAATTTGGTATAAGATATCCCAATGAAAATTGAGAAACTCTCGCTGGTAAAACGGCGTGAAAAACGACAATTATTGACGGAAAATAAAGTTCAGTTCGCTGGCCCGGAGTCAGAACTGAGCATTTATGACACGTATCGCGCAGCCAGCAGAGTGGGCCTTGAAGCACAACAATTACTCTACTGTGGCATGGTGAGTGGACGCAAAGTCATGCATAGTCCGTACAATAACGATGGCGAACTTTTTCTTCCGCATGAATCTTATGTTGTCCCGCCCGGTGAACACGTAGAAATTGATTTTCCTGATGCCAATGAGACTGCACCAACCACCTGTCTGACTATTGAAATATCCAAAGACAGAATTGAACGGTTGTCCGAACGGATGCGTGATCTTATTGTGCTGGATGCCCCGAATCACGAATGGGAATATCAACCTAAAATCATCCATAAGCATCACACAGGTGATACCCAGTATTTGCTGGAAAAAATGGTTTCCTTATATACACGTAACGATCCAGACAAAGAAATCATGTTGGATCTGAGTGTGACAGAGTTAGTTATTAGACTGCTCAGGGAGCAGGGGCGTGATGTTTTATTAAGTTATTGTCAACAGTCCCCAGATGCTACAGGTGTCACCGCAGCGATTCACTATCTTGAGCAAAATATCGCCAATCCACTGGATGTAGACCAGCTATGCCGTAAAGCGTGTATGAGTCGCAGCCGTTTATACGTTGAGTTTAAAAAGCAGTTGGGTTGTACGCCGGGTGAGTTTCAACAACAAATTCGTTTAAAAGCCGCTGCTGAGGCAATTCAGTCCGGCAAAAGTGTGACCGATGCCTGTTATAGTTTTGGTTTTAGTGACCTGAGCCACTTTAGTCGTCGATTCACTGGTTTCTTCGGTTGCGCACCAAGTGTTTACCGTCAAAAATTTATCCAAAATAAATAAAACACCTCTTTGTTAGTGAATGGCAAGCAATTATTGCTGTCATAATAGTTGTCCATCATTTTTACTTCCAGCACGAGATTACTTTGCCTGCAATAGCCTTTATTCACAGACTATTCTTTATTTTCTTACTGTTCTTCAGTTCAGTACTCCTTGCTGATCCCATTAAATTAACTGTAAAAATCAATGGTGTGGATGCTTCAATGGGAAAGACCCTGCTTAACGGGCTCTCTATCGAAAAACAAAAAGAAAGTGAACGCCTGGATAAACGTTATCTGGAAAAATTACATAAATCGGCACCTGAAGAATTACGCACGATGTTAACTGTCTTTGGTTATTACCAGCCAGAAATCAGCAGTGAACTCTCGCTCGATAAAGACAATTGGCAAGCTACTTACACCATCGATTTAGGTGAGCCAGTCAAGCTGGCATTGGTTGACGTCGCGTTTAATGGCGAAGCTGCAGAGGATGCAGAGTTTATAAAACTAAAGAAAGCGTTCCCACTTCAAAAAGATCAGCAACTCAATCACCAACAGTATGAAGCCGCGAAAAAATCAATATTAACCCTGGCTATGAGTCGGGGCTATTTTGATGGAAAGTTGACCCAAGCATCAGTTGAAGTCGATGTACCAAATCATATCGCCAATGTTTATCTGCATTATGACTCTGGTGTGCGTTATCGCTTTGGTAAGACCTTATTCCCGGATACCGTTGTTGGCGAGCCATTATTAGACAAGTTATTACCTTATAAGGAAGGTGAACCCTATTTGGATAACAAAGCATTAACACTGAGAAAAAATCTCAGTAATAGTGGTTACTTTGATTCTGTGTCAGTTCGTACCCAGCGCGCTGAAAGACAAGATGGACAAGTACCCATCGATATCTCATTGGAAGAAAAACCAAAACAATTGTATACGGCTGGTCTTGGTTATGGCACTGATACTGGAGCAAGATTAAGTCTTGGCTGGGAAAATCGTTATGTGAATAAACGTGGACACCGATTACAAGCCGATGCACGTTTATCCCAAGTCACCAATACATTAAGTGCCGATTATGTGATGCCATTCTGGAGTGAAACGATTAATACCGTTGGCTTCAATACAGAATATAAACAGCAAGATACCGACACCAGTGAAAGTGAATCCTTTGCGATTGGTAGCTACTATAAACGTGAAAGATGGGGCTGGGATGAAACCGGCTCAATTAAATTCTTACAAGAAGATTTTGATATTTCCGATGAAAGTGAGTCGACTTTTTTACTTATTCCCGGCATATCCTGGAGCCGTACCTGGGCTGACAATACCATTTATACAAAACATGGTGCGCGTTTATCCCTGACACTCTCTGGTGCATCTGAATCATTATTATCTGATATTACTTTTGGTCAGATTGTGGTCAGAGGCAAACTGATTCAGGCTTTTGGTGAGAACAGTCGCTTTATCACTCGGGGCTCAATTGGTGCAACCGAAGTGAGTGACTTTGAACGATTACCCAGCTCTCTTCGTTTCTTTACTGGCGGTGACAACAGTATCAGAGGGTTCGATTACCAGTCACTGGGGCCTGAGAATTCAGAAGGTGATGTGGTTGGTGGACGCTATCTGGCTGTGGGTAGTGTCGAACTTGAGCATATGTTTCTAAAGGATTGGGGGGCGGCTGTTTTTTCTGATTTTGGTAATGCGTTTAATAGTTTTAGTGATCCCATTGAATATAGTGTGGGTGTCGGTATTCGCTGGCGCTCCCCAGTAGGATTGATTCGGGTTGATTTGGCGAAAGGCCTGTCAGAGAAAGATGAACCGATTGCTCTGCATATTGTGATTGGGCCGGATTTATAATCATGCGCAAGAAAATTGTTTTCGCCATCATTTTTGTCTTTGTGGCTTTCCTTGCAGGGATGGTCTGGTTGCTCACAACCCAGTCGGGTCTGAATACTACACTCAATATCGTTAACAAAATGGTTCCCGATTTAAAAGTGGGTGAAGCCAAAGGCGAATTATTTGGCGAGCTTGTTCTGTCAGATATTGAGTATCAGCCAGAACAGACAACAGCTATTGCCATTGAACAACTGCAATTTAATTGGAGTCCTGCTGAACTAGTTAAGCGCCATTTACATATTCAACGATTAGCCGTCCAGGGGATAACGATAAGCCCGGTTGAGCAGGTTGAGAAAGCCAGTGATGTAAATGCAGCGATTAATTTACCGGATATTGCCTTACCAATTCGAATCACGCTGGACCAACTTATCATCCGAGATGTGACTTTAGATAATGCCTCGGCAAAAACGACCTTAGTTGAAGAGGCTCAACTCAAAGCAGAAACGATATCTGATGAATTGGTGATACAGACCTTATCTCTATCGCAGCAAGATGGGCAGTTCCAGCTTGATGGTCGTATTGGCTTAACAGATCGGCATGCTGTTAATCTGAATTACCATGTCGATTTGTTGAATGTTTTTCCTGAAAAATTGACGATAAACGGTCAAATAACGGGTAACCAACAGCAACTCGTACTGACTCAACAGATTCAGCAACCACTTAAATCAGAACAAACACTGGTCGTTAATGATCTGACCTCTTCTCTGAGCTGGATTTTGACAACATCAGCACAAGCCATTGATGTCAGTAAGCTGGTGCCTGAACAGAAATTGCAGCTTGATAATGTCAAGCTACACGCTGAAGGTACGCTGACAAGGCTGAAAAGTTCACTGCAAGCGACGGTGAAACGAACGGATATACCGGCTATCGATATTGATGTGAATGCTGACAGTGAAGATATGGCTGAATGGCATATTCAAGCAAAAGCACAGCCAGATAACAAAAAAATAATAACGCTATCAGGTAAGGTCAACACGGACACCCCTGAAATAGCCTTTGATCTCAAGGCCGTATGGCAGCAATTACAGTGGCCATTACAAGGGGATAAGGTTGTGGTCAAAAGCGAGCATGGCGAAGCCAATCTCACAGGGTCAATAAAGGATTATCACGCCAGTATTAACACTGTAGTGACCTATGAAAATGCACCTGTAACACTGACAGCTCAGTTACAGGGTGATGACACATCTGCCTCGCTCAAGCAACTGAATATTGACGGCTTTGACGGTAAGATCACTACTCACGGCCAGGTTGACTGGTCATCAAGCCCAATAAATTATGATCTCGCTGCAAATTGGCAGCATTTAAGACTGCCAGCATCATTATCTGAAGTGGCCGTTTATATAAAACAAGGCCAGTTAAACTTGTTAGGCAATACCAACACAATGACGTTACGCTCAGAAACCGATCTAACGGTGAATGATGTCGCGATGACAATCAATGCCAACGGTGATGGCAAAACAGATATTGGTTTTGAGCAAAGTCAGTTACATATTCAATTAGGTAAAGGCGAAATTGATTATCAGGGCAGACTCGCCTGGGCTGGTGAATCACTAGTGGATGGTCATTTGACGGTAAATCAATTTAATCCGGGCATTATTTTGCCAGAATGGCCTGGATCGTTATCTGGTCAGGCACCACTTACCGTCAGTCAAACAGATAATCAGCTGAATGTGGTACTGGATACTTTAAAATTATCAGGTTCTTTAAGACAGAAACCTTTGGCTATTGAGGCAAAACTCAGCTCTAAGGCCAACGATGTGTTGATTGATCATTTTTCTGCGAGATCGGCAGAATCCACACTTTCAGTGAAAGGAAAGCTTCAGCAAGATCAGATGAACGTTAACTGGACACTGAACTCACCTGACTTACAAGATTTTTACCCGACCCTTAAAGGACGTCTTAATGGCTCAGGCAGTTTGACAGGCAGTCTTGAGCAACCACGTATTCTTGCCAATGTTGACGGAAAGTCGTTAGCTTTTGATACGACAAAAGTCGAAGCTATTAATGGGGATATTGACTTCACTTTGCAAGCGAATGCCAATATTGATAGCCGCGTTACGCTCACAGGACTGACCTTATCAGAGCTGTTGATTGATCGGGTTGATCTTGATGTCACGGGGAAACAGCAATCACATCAGATACAACTGAACCTGGCATCGAAAGCGATAAATATTGATGTCGCTGCTGATGGGCAGCTAAATCAATCCACTTGGACAGGACAATTCCGCCAGTTTGACTTTGGTAATGACCAGGCAGGTGTTTGGCATCTGACTCAACAAGGCAAGTTAATGCTGAATGCGAAACAGCAAGATATTCCTCGTCATTGCTGGCAGTCTGAGAAAGGCAATTTATGTATTGCAGCCAGTCACTCTCAGGATCAATGGCAAACATCAGGTGACTTTGCAGAATTACCATTGAGCCTATTTGAACAATTTTCTGCTGAGTTAGAGCAAATAAAAGGCCAGCTCAAAGGGCAGTTTGCACTCGCAGGAGATAACCATAATGTAATAACAGGGAATGGCAAAATTCAGCTGGAAAATGCCTCTGTTCAACTGAATCAGTCTGAGCTCAATCAGAAACAAGCTATTGTATTGAAAAATACTTTTATTGAGTACCAATTAGATAAAACGCACACCACAGCAACACTTAATCTGGAGCCGCAAATAGATGGTGTGTCCGCTATCAACGCCCATGTTGAAACGGCAAGTATCGATGTCTTAATGGCTGATGCCAGCCAGGCAGCTTTAACAGGTGAAGTAAGAACGAATATAGAAAGCCTGGCTGCTCTGCAATTAACGCATCCGGCGATAGAAGGGCTTAAGGGAAAGTTTAAGCTCAATATCGATATCGGCGGCACCATTGCTCAGCCTGAAATTTTAGGTAAGGCACAGTTAGAACAGGGTGAGGTCAGTATTATTGATGCCGGCATCCTATTAAAGAATATTCAGGCTGAGATTAACGGTAATCTGAATAAGGTTGACCTGACATTAACGGCTGATTCAGGTGAAGGCAAGCTCAATGCTACCGGTAGCTATGCCTTAAATGAAACCGGTTGGGAGCTCAAGGCGAACGTCAGTGGTAAGCAACTGGAAGTGATGAATACACCTGAAGCGTTAGTCATTGCTGAACCGGATATGACTATTCTGGTTACCCCCGAGCTGACCAAGGTTACCGGTAAAGTGGTTATTCCAAGAGCATTAATTGAACCCACCCGGTTTAATTCATCAGTGAGCCCGAGTGCGGATGTCCGTATTATTTCAAATAACACCACAGAAGAGCAGCCCGAATCACAAACGCAGGTAGATCTCACCGTCAGTCTGGGAGATAGGGTTCAGCTAAAAGCGTTGGGTTTCCAAGGACGATTAACTGGCGATCTGCACGTTTCAGGTAATCCGAGTGATGTATTAATCGGCAATGGTCAGATTACGATTAAAGACGGCAGTTATGTCGCTTATGGTCAGTTGTTAAAAGTGGATAATGGCAAAATTCGCTTTTCTGGTCCCATTGATAATCCTGAACTGGATATTAAAGCCGTCAGGCAAGGAAAAGAGGTCACCGCTGGTTTATACATCGAGGGTAATGTCAGCTCACCTCAGGCGACCTTGTTCTCTGACCCAGATATGAGTCAGGATAATATTTTATCGTATTTGATTTTGGGAAAACCCATAGAACAAGCAAGTGCAACCGATGCCGCCTTACTCGCTTCAGCGGCCACAGGCATTGGCCTGCAAAACGGGGCGATGATAGGAGATGATATTGCCAATACCTTTGGTCTGGATGAGTTTTCTATTACTGGCGACAGCAAGGAAAATGCAGCACTGACCATTGGTAAGTATTTATCACCAAAACTTTATCTGAGTTACGGTATTGGTGTGTTCGATTCCGTCAGTAGTGTCGAGCTGCGTTATCAACTTAGTAAAATATGGTCGTTAAAAGCCGAGTCAGGCACAGAAAGTGGGGTAGATTTACTTTATACCTATGAACCTAAAAAAGACTAGAGACAAAAAAGCCCCGGTTAACGGGGCTTTTTTTTGCGTATGAGGTCTTGGAGCATCAATCCTGATGCCTAGAACAACGCCTTAATATCAGACGAATCAGATACGGTTTTTCTCTCTGATTTCGTCCAGAGTTTTACAGTCAATGCATAGCGTTGCTGTAGGACGGGCTTCTAAACGACGAATGCCAATTTCAGTACCGCAAGATTCGCAATAACCGTAATCACCTTTGTCCAAATCAACCAGCGACTCATCAATCTTCTTGATTAATTTACGTTCACGGTCACGCGTGCGAAGTTCAAGCGTGAACTCTTCTTCCTGAGTAGCACGATCATTCGGGTCAGGGAAGTTGGCTGCTTCATCCTGCATATGATGAACCGTACGGTCGACCTCAGCACGAAGCTGTGCTCTCCAGTTTTCTAAAATATGGCGAAAATGCTCAATCTGAGCGTCGTTCATATACTCTTCGCCTGCTTTCTCCTGATAAGGAGCAATCTTAGTGTCGACTTGAGTGTTTTCCATCTTGAAACCTCATACTTTCTAAAACCAAGGGCGAATCTATACCAGATGCGCCCAGCTTGTGCAAAATTAAAATCAACGTCGATTTACAGGTGTGCTGATAATTGATTATTAAACAATAAAAAATTATTACTTTTTCTGTTCGTTTCGACATCAGTCTGATTAAAAACCAGAGAGCATGGCACTGAAACGCGCACCTGTCTATCTTTTTCAACAGTTGATTAGTACGCCTATGTATGTGCATTGGCAAGCCTTTTCAATAGCTGCTGTTAAAGCATCTGGATTTGTTAAACTAGCCGCCTGTTATTTCACCTTAAAACTCAAACGGATACGGCATGACCAAAAAAGTCGCCAGTCGCGCAAACGCTATTTCTCCTTTCCATGTTATGGATATTTTGGCTCAGGCTAAACAGCTAGAAGCGGCGGGGCAGAATATCATTCATATGGAAGTCGGTGAGCCTGATTTTGAAACACCTCAACCGATTATCGAAGCTGGAATGAATGCTTTAAAGCAAGGCAAAACACATTACACACCCGCATGTGGTTTACCTGAATTAAGAGAAGCGATTGCTGGCTGGTATGAACAGCAGTATCAGGTAAAGGTAAACGCTGAGCGTATTATTGTTACGCCAGGCGCGTCTGGCGCATTACTTCTAGTGATGGGGGCGTTACTCGAGAAACAGAAGCAGGTCTTGTTGGCGGATCCCGGTTATCCCTGCAATAAACACTTTGCCAGATTTGTTGAAGGACGCGTCAACAGTATTCCTGTTGATGCAAATCACCAATATCAACTTACGGCTCAGCATATTGAACAATATTGGGATGATAACACGGCGATGGCTTTAGTCGCTTCGCCATCTAACCCAACCGGTACGGTATTAACTCAACAAGAACTTAGTGGATTAGCAGCGGCGGTAGCCAAAAAATCCGGGCATCTGGTGGTGGATGAAATCTATCATGGTCTCACTTACGATGGTTTTCATGCCCCGACTGCATTATCAGTGAGTGATCAAGTCTTCGTGGTGAACAGCTTTTCCAAATTCTTTGGCATGACTGGATGGCGCCTGGGTTGGTTAGTGGTGCCGGAAGGGTACACAGAGGTGATGGATAAGTTAGCCCAGAACTTGTTTCTTGCACCCGCTACCATGTCGCAATATGCTGCACTGGCGGCTTTCCAGACTGATACTTTATCGATACTGGAACAGCGTCGCCAGGCTTTCGAGCGACGCCGTAATACCTTGCTGCCATTATTAAAAGATATTGGCTTCTCCATACCCGTCACACCGCAGGGGGCTTTTTATCTTTACGCAGATTGTTCAGTACTACTGAGTGAGCAGATACCCGATAGTATGGCCTTATCTCGGTTCCTGCTTAAACAAGCTGGTGTGGCTATCACACCAGGCTTAGATTTTGGGCATTATCAAGCAGAGTCACATTGCCGTTTTGCCTATACACGAGACGAGTCTTTGCTGGTAGCAGCGGCTGAACGCATTAAACGCGTCATGATTGGATAAATCAAATAAGGCTTGTTTAGCAAACACTAATATGGAATAGTCAAAAGAGGGTCAAACATCGATGACTCCATATTTATTTCCAATTTGGATGGGCAGGCATGGCCGCGGTGATTCACCAACAATTACGCTTTGTTATTGATGAGATTGATAAAGCGATAGAAAGTCATCAGAAATGGTACCAAGATCTTTTACGAGTCTTAGTGTCTCGCGTGCCACCTGATGAAAAAGATCTAAGAAACGATGCTTATAAATTGTGTGAGTTTGGAGAGTGGTTCTACACTTCTCATGTCGAGCTGATTCAGGACCATCCCACCTTTGTGTCGTTAGGGCATGCCCATGAGAATATGCATAAAAGCGCTAAACAACTTATCGAACTTGTTGTGTCTGAACAAGCGATACCAGTCACTATGTTTGATGAATTTAACCATGACCTGGAAAAAATGCGCACACAATTCCAAGCATTACGTCATGAATTCGCCAACTTGGTACAAAACTTAGATCCTTTAACGGGGGCTCAGACCCGTGCCGGTATGCAGGCTGAGTTAAATAAAGAACATGCTATGGCAAAGCGAAGCCTGCAACCCAGTGCATTGGCTATGCTTGATCTGGACCATTTTAAGCAGGTGAATGATAACTATGGTCACTCCGTGGGCGATGACGTATTAATTAAAACAGTAGCGTGTTTACAGCAGGTATTGCGACCTTACGATCAGCTTTATCGCTATGGTGGCGAAGAGTTCCTGATTTGCATGCCTAATACTACATTAGAACAAGCTGAACGGGTTGCCGAGCGCATTCGCAGCATGATTGCACAACAGCAAATTATTTACGATAAAGAAGGTAACACATTACAGGTTACGGCCTCGATTGGTGTGACATCCCTTGATCCTGCCTATAGTGTTGACGATGCGATAAACAAAGTTGATGAGGCCATGTACCAGGCGAAAACCGCTGGCCGCAACCTGGTGAAGGTTCGTTAGCTACAGTTGGCCGTTTACTGAAACGTCCATGCCAGGATGCGTGTGATTTTGTTACCTTGATGCATGTCTATTTGCTTTATGTCTGAGGCGCCCAGTTTTTTGATTAACTTGATTGATGGGGTCAGGTTTTCAATTTTTGACACTAGACTGGTAAACCAGCGACATTGTTCAGCAAACACCTGACTCTCACGAATCATCTTTTTGAGAAACAATTTCTCACCGCCATTGCACCATAATTCTGCTGCTGAACCACCAAAACTCAGTGAGTTTGTATTGGTTTTCAGCTTCAAATTATGTTATTTCTGTTGATGCGCTTTTGATGCTTCCTCAGCAGAGGCATGGAAAGGTGGGTTACATACGCTGACATCGAACATCTCACCTTGATTGATAATGCCTTCAAATATCTGATGTGGGTTTGGCTGATGACGAAGTGTTACAAGCCTCCCTAAGGTTTTGTTTTTATTGAGTATGGTAGCGACATTATTCAGAGAGGTCTGATTGATATCACTTCCCACACATTGCCAACCATAACAGTGACTGGCTAGCAGTGAATAAATGCCACTGGCGCCAATACCGATATCCAGCATGCGGATATTGTTATTTTGGTCTGAAACGCCTAATAAATCGGCAATGTGATGGATGTAGTCAACACGCCCTGGAATCGGTGGGCAGAGAGCTCCTTCGGGGATATCCCAGCCTTGGATTTGATAATGGTATGTCAATAAAGCTGCATTTAAGTGCTTGACGGCTTCAGCATGGCTATAGTCGATAGACAGATTGCCAAAAGCATTGTTAAAAACAAATGGTGTTAATGTTGGGTTGCTCGCTATCAAGCTCGGAAAGTCATACCCCTGATTATGATGATTTCTTGGGTGTAAACGTTTGTGAGGTGAACGTTCAGCCGTTTTTTGATGGGAATTGGGTGATGACACGGAGAACGTACTCAGTTTGAAGAGGTGCCATTATAAGTCTTGGGAGGTGGTAGAGGAAATGAATCTTCTCAACCTGACCGTGAGATCAGGTTGAGATAGATCAATCAAGACTGTTTTTATGCTTTTTCCAGTGCTTGAGCAATGTCGGCAATAATATCGTCAATATGCTCAATACCCACCGAAATCCGCACTAAGTCTTCTGATACGCCTGCGGTTGCCAGCTCTTCCGGACTTAATTGTCGATGTGTAGTGGTTGCGGGGTGGCAGGCCAGTGATTTTGCATCACCAATATTGACCAAGCGTAAAATCATCTGCAAAGCATCAATAAAGCGGGCACCCGCTTCTTTGCCTCCGGTGATGCCAAAGCTGAGAATACCTGAAGCCTGACCTTTGGTAATTTTCTGGCAGACCGCATGATAGGGGCTGTTTTCTAAAGCCGCGTAATTGACCCATTCCACTTTAGGGTGCTGTTGTAAATAGTTAGCCACTTTCAATGCATTCTCACAGTGACGTTCCATACGCAAGCCTAAGGTTTCCAGACCTTGCATTAATAAAAATGCACTGTGAGGAGACAAGGCTGAACCCGTATTACGCAGAGGAATAACACGACAACGACCAATATAGGCGGCAGGTCCTAACGCCTCCGTGTAGATCACGCCATGGTAGGAAGGATCCGGTTCGTTTAGCATCGGGAAACGTTCTTTATTGGCTACCCAGTCAAAGCGGCCTGAATCGACAATCATGCCGCCAACCGTTGTGCCATGACCGCCGATATATTTCGTTAATGAATGCACCACGATATCCGCACCATGGTCAAAGACACGACATAGGTAAGGTGTGGCGACCGTATTATCAACAATTAATGGCACACCATGTCGGTGAGCAATCTCTGCCCAACGTTGTATATCAACAATATTACCGGCAGGGTTACCGATAGATTCACAGAATAAGGCTTTGGTTTTATCGTCAATCAGGCTTTCGATTTTGTCATAGTCATCAAACGATGCCATGCGCACTGTAATACCTTGTCGTGGGAAGGTATGGGCGAACAAATTGTAGCTGCCGCCGTAAAGCTGGGTGCTGCTAATAATGTTGTCACCTGCTTCAGCAATAGCCTGAATGGCATAAGTAATAGCTGACATACCGGATGCTACCGCCAGACCAGCAATACCACCTTCCATTTCAGCCAGACGTTTTTCCAGCACGTCATTGGTTGGGTTCATGATACGTGTGTAAATATTACCGGGGACTTTCAGATCAAATAGATCTGCACCATGCTGAGTATTATCAAAAGTGTAAGAAGTTGTCTGGTAAATCGGAACGGCAGCCGACTTGGTGGTGGGTTCAGATTCATAGCCGTGATGTAAGGCGAGTGATTCTAATCGCATAGTTCTCTCCATAGGTGCTGAGTTGTATTGTTTTATTGTTATTAAGCTTATCTACACTGGAGAGATTAACATGAGAAAGCACGGTAAGAGAGAATTGGTCGTGCATGAGATAAAAAAGCAGAGTCAACAGACGAATGCTATTTTGACTCTGCTTGGAGTGAGTTCGAATTTAACTATTTGATCAGCTTATAACTTCAGCCTACGTAGGCGTAAGGCGTTACCAATGACTGACACTGAACTGAGGCTCATTGCGGCGGCTGCCACCATTGGCGAGAGCAATAATCCAAAGAAAGGATATAAAATCCCAGCGGCCACAGGCACACCCAGCGAGTTATAGATAAAAGCAAAGAACAGATTTTGTCGGATATTTTTCATGGTCGCCCGACTGAGGACTAAGGCCTGATGAATACCGGTTAAGTCACCTTTCACTAATGTCATACCTGCGCTTTCGACGGCGACATCGGTGCCTGTTCCCATCGCGATCCCGATGTTTGCCTGAGCAAGTGCTGGCGCATCGTTAATGCCATCTCCCGCCATGGCGACAATACGCCCCTGATGTTGCAAGTCTTTAATATGCTGATTTTTCTGTTCTGGTTGTACATCGGCATGGACTTCATCAATGTTCAATTGTTTTGCCACGGCATTGGCTGTGACATGATTGTCACCGGTGAGCATCACAATACGGATACCTTCTTTGTGTAGAGCATCAATCGCTGCCTTGCTTGTTTCCTTGATAGGATCAGCCACTGCCACTAAGCCGGCAACGGTATTATCGACAGCTAATAACATGACGCTATCGCCTTGCTGGCGTAATTTGTCACCTCGATCTTCGATAGCGCTGACATCAATTTTATTCGCTTGCATTAAGGCTTTATTGCCAAACAAAATCGATTTACCATCAACGCTGCCGCTGATTCCCTGACCTGTATGTGACTGGAATTGTTTGGCTTCAGTGAGAGTGAGACTTTGTTTTTTTGCTGCTGCAATTAATGCAGTTGCCAGCGGGTGTTCGCTATGTTGCTCCAGGCTGGCAGCCCACTGCAATAAAGCATTCTTTTCAAAGCCATTAACAGCTTCAATGGTAGAAAGCTCCGGTTTACCTTGCGTTAAGGTGCCGGTTTTATCGACCACAAGCGTGTCGATTTTTTCCATGCTTTCTAATGCTTCTGCATTTTTGATTAACACACCATGAGCGGCACCACGGCCAGTACCCACCATAATTGACATGGGGGTAGCCAAGCCTAGGGCACAAGGGCAGGCAATAATTAATACCGCCACGGCATTGATTAACGCATGTGCCAGTTTTGGATCGGGGCCGACTACAAACCAGACAATAAACGTCATAATGGCCGCTACGATAACGGTAGGTACAAAATAAGCGGCGACTTTATCAACCAGTTTTTGAATCGGGGCACGAGAACGTTGTGCTTCAGCCACCATTTTCACGATTTGTGAGAGTAGGGTGTCACTGCCCACTTTTTCAGCCTGCATTAACAGACTGCCAGTGCCGTTGACCGTACCACCGACTAATTTGTCATCGACTTTTTTATTCACAGGCATGGGCTCGCCTGTGACCATGGATTCATCAATGTGACTTTCACCTTCGATGACCAATCCATCAACAGGAATTTTCTCACCGGGACGGATACGTAATTTGTCACCGACTTTGACCTGATCCAGTGGAATATCTTTTTCATGACCACAATCGGTGACTTTACGTGCAGTTTTCGGGGCCAAGCCCATTAATAGTTTGATGGCGGTATTGGTTTGGCTGCGAGCCCGCAATTCTAATACTTGCCCCAGTAATACCAACACCGTGATGACTGCTGCGGCTTCAAAGTAAACCGCTACCACACCGTCGTGCTGCATACTGGCTGGAAATACGCCGGGTAAGAGTAATGCAATGACACTATATGTCCAGGCGACACTGACGCCGAGTCCGATAAGGGTGAACATATTTAAGTGACCGGTTTTCACCGATTGCACGGCACGAACGAGAAATGGCCAGCCAGCCCAGAAAACAACAGGTGTGGCGAGTATAAATTCTGCCCAGTGCCATTGTTGGATGCTGGTGTCTACTGGAAACAGGGATGGGGCCATTTCCAGTAACATGGCAATAAAAAACACAGGTAACGCCAATAAACCACCAACGATGAAGCGTTTCAGCATGTCTTTGTATTCGCTGTTATCCGGCTCGACTTCAACGGTGGTAGCTTCCAGTGCCATACCACAAATCGGACAATCACCAGGTTCATCCTGTATGACTTCCGGATGCATGGGGCAGGTGTACTCTGTTTTCTGATTAGTTGAAACGGGGTTTTCAGGTTCTAATGCCATGCCACATTTCGGGCAGCTGCCGGGACCATCATTACGTACACCTTCACACATAGGGCAAATATAGTCGCCTTTAGCGCCGGATTGAGCATGCGGGGGATGATCGTGATTAGGCTGATGATCGTGTTTGCCACTGCAACAGCTTTTAGCTGAATCTGTTTCAGGTTTATTAAGATAAAACTGTGGGTCAGCCTTAAAATTATTTAAGCAGTGTTGAGAACAAAAGACGTAATTTTTATGCTTATGGCTGGTTTGGTATTTCGCTGTTTTTTCATCAACCTGCATACCGCATACGGGATCAGTCGTCATTGTCTTCTCCTGAAATAGTTTGCTTTATCAACATGATATCGCTGTTATTCACCCAATGGCTTATCACTGTGGTGATTATGATGATTGAGTTGTTTAGACTATAGAGTACGTACCATAGTACAGAGTCAAGAGCCTTATGAAAAAAGACAGTTGGACCATTGGACAATTCGCTAAACAAGTCGATGTGACGGTGGAAACCGTCCGTTATTATCAACGTCAAGGTTTGCTTGATATACCAGAAGCTAGCGGAGGTATTCGCCGATATGGCATGCAGGACCTTCGCCGCCTTAAATTCATTCGCAAAGCCCAGGAAGCCGGGTTTACTTTGCGTGAAATTAAAGAGTTGATCGGGCTCGACTCGACACAAGACCATCATCGTGCCTACCAGCTCGCCATGCGCCGATTACATGAGTTGGATGCCAAAATAGCCGAAATGCAGCAAGCCCGTGACAGTCTTAAACGCCTGGCGGGTAACTGTGCCGCAGGCGGCGAAAGCAAACCCTGTGCAATATTGGCAGCATTTAACGTCTGATGCGGTGGGCAATGACACATCTACTTTCTGCTCTCGATAAACTGTAATACCAGACCATAAATTAGCGGTAAAACAAACAGCGCTAATAGCGTAACGGAAATCATTCCACCGACCATCGGCGCGGCAATACGCTGCATCACATCACTGCCAGTACCATTGCTCCATAAAATAGGCAGCAGGCCAGCAGTAATGGCGATGGCGGTCATGGCAACCGGACGGACTCTTTCTGCGCTTCCTGAAAAAACGGCTTGCCAGATAGCCTCTTTGCTCAGTTTTTGTTGTGAGTTCAGTTGTCTCACTGCGTCAATTTTCTGATCGATAAAGGTCAGAATTAACACGCCGATCTCCGCGGCAACCCCGGCCAGTGCAATAAAGCCGACGGCAACGGCAACAGAGAAGTTAAACCCCAACCAATACAGCAGCCATAGACCGCCAATACTGGCAAACGGAATCGACAGCATGACGACGAGCGGGGAGCGAATATTACGAAAGTTGAGATATAACAATAAAAAGATGAGTAAAAGCGTCAAAGGAATCACCAACTTGAGACGCTCTGCGGCACGTTGCATATACTCAAATTGTCCCGACCAGCTGAGGGTATAACCCGGTGGCAGCGATACCTTCTCATCAATCAATTGACGTGCTTTTTCGACATAACCGCCGATATCATCTGATTTGATATCAATATATACCCAGGCATTGGGCCGCGAGTTTTCTGTCTTGATGACCGGCGCACCTCGTTTAAGACTTAAATCGGCCAGTTGTGATAATGGAATCTGAGCACCTGTTGGTGCTGATATCAGGGTGCGTTTAAGCTCATTTAAGTTGTCACGCATATCCCGTGGATAACGCAAATTGACAGGGTAACGCTCCAGGCCTTCAACCGTAGATGTTACATTCATGCCGCCAATGGCTGTCTGGATAACATCTTGTACATCGGCGATATGCAATCCATAACGCGCAATTTCATCTCTGTTGATGTTGATATCAACAAAATATCCCCCCGTGGCCTTATCTCCAAACGCCGATAAGGTTTCCGGTAAGGTCTTAACCAACTGTTCAACTTGGGCCGTCAGTATATTGAGCTCGGTTAAACTGGGGCCACTGATTTTAATACCGACGGGGGTTTTAATGCCGGTAGATAACATATCCAGCCGTGTTTTAATGGGCATTGTCCAGCTGTTGGTCAGGCCTGGAAACTGGATGGCGTCATCCAGCTCATTCATCAGCTCACGCGTGGTTTTGGCCGGATCAGGCCATTGTTCACGGGGTTTTAAACGAATGGTCGTTTCGAACATGGATAACGGGGCAGGATCCGTGGCGGTTTCAGCGCGACCTGCTTTGCCAAATACCGACGCCACTTCTGGAAAGGTAGTGAGAATCTTATCCGTTTGCTGAACTAACTCCCGCGCTTTAGAGATGGACAGGCCGGGGTAGGTCGTCGGCATATACAAAATATCACCTTCATCGAGTGGTGGCATAAACTCGCTACCTGTTCGTTGTATCGGAATGATGCTGACAGCTAACAGCAGTGCTGTGATGAGCAGTACGGAAAAGCGGTAACGAATGCAAAACTTCAGCACCGGCCGATGAAGTCCATGTAATAAGCGATTTAAAGGGTTTTTTTCTTCGGCAAGAATATTACCGCGAATGAGTAAGCCCATTAGAACGGGTACTAAACTAATGGCCAATATAGCTGCTGCTGCCATCGCATAGGTTTTGGTGAAAGCCAATGGGCTGAATAAACGACCTTCCTGAGCCTGAAGCGTGAATACCGGCAGAAAGGACACCGTGATAATCAGAAGCGAGAAAAATAAAGCCGGTCCTACTTCTTTAGAAGCATCCGCTATTGCTTGCCAGCGTTCAGAAGAAGAGAGTTTTCTGCCTAAGTCAGTTGCGGCTTTTTCCAGATGTTTGTGTGCATTTTCAATCATCACGATGGCACCATCAATCATCGCACCTATCGCAATCGCAATGCCGCCAAGTGACATGATATTGGCATTAATGCCTTGCCAGTGCATCACAATAAATGCCATCAATATGCCAATAGGTAAGGTAACAATCGCGACCAGTGCAGAGCGGGCATGGAACAGAAAAACAATACAAATCAAGCTGACAATCAGCGATTCTTCCAGCAGCTTATGTTTCAGATTATTCACACCACGATGAATCAAATCACTGCGGTCATAAACCGCCTGTATTTCAACACCTTCTGGCAGACTTTTTTCCAGTTCCTTAAGCTTCTTCTTCACATTATTAATGGTGCTGAGTGCATTTTCGCCATAACGCATGACCACAATACCGCCGGCGACTTCACCTTCACCATTCAGCTCGGCAAGTCCACGACGTAAGTCAGGCCCGTAGTGAATATTAGCAATATCGGCCAGACGAATTGGGGTGCCATCTTCAGTCACACTGACGGCAATGGAACGAATATCATCAAGTGACTGGATGTAACCCAATCCACGCACCATATATTCGGTTTCTGCCATTTCAATTAATTTACCGCCAACATCACTATTCGAACGCTGGATGGCTGTTTTCACTTTGGATAATGGAATGTGGTAATTCAGCAGGGCATTGGGATCCACTTCGATTTGATATTGTTTGACATAACCGCCGATCGAAGCCACTTCTGCCACGCCATCTACGGTTTGCAGTGGATAACGTAAATACCAGTCCTGTATGGAACGCAGTTGTGCTAAGTCATGACGACCACTTGTATCGACTAACGCATATTCATACACCCAGCCAACTCCGGTTGCATCGGGTCCAAGACTTGGCGATACACCTTCTGGCAGGCGGTTACTGACATAATTCAGATATTCCAGTACCCGTGACCTAGCCCAATACATATCAGTATTGTCTTCAAAAATAATGTAAACAAACGACAGACCAAAAAAGGAATAGCCGCGTACAGACTTTGCTTTAGGCACGGCTAACATGGCTGTCGTTAAAGGATATGTCACTTGATCCTCAACGACTTGTGGTGCTTGTCCCGGATATTGTGTAAAGACAATCACCTGAACATCAGACAGGTCCGGAATGGCATCCAGAGAAACATTTTTCAGACTCCAGATACCGGCGGCGACCAGAAAGCTTGCTGCCAGTAAAACCAGTAGCTTTTCACGTAATGCCAGATCGATGATGGACTTAATCATGGTGATGATGCTCCATCTCTGGCATGGTCATTGACGAAGATGATGCGGGTGCTAGCATGTCCTGTCCGAGCATGTTTTGTTGATGATCTTGCATTTCTTCAGAAGCGGGGGCGTCAATTGCCCGCATTTTCTCAGTCGTTTCATTAAGTTTAGACTCAGAATCAATCAAGAACTGACTAGACGTTACCACCTCGTCACCCACTTTCACTCCGTTCAGGATTTGCGTCCTGCCATCGGCACTTAATCCGGTAGTGACCTTACGCGGTTCAAACTGGCCCGCTGCTCTCATAATAAATACCTGCTCTTTATCACCTGAGCGAATAATGGCTTCAGTCGGTACCGTAATGGCTTCAGGCTGATTTTTGGTATGAATGGTGACATTGGCAAACATGTCCGGTTTTAATAGCAAATCCGGATTATCAAATGCCATACGCACTTTAATGGTTCTGGTTGCAGCTTCAGCATAGGGATATATATAAGAAAGTGTGCCTTTAAAGGTTTTTCCTGGAATGGCAGTTAATTGCATGTCAACCGTATCATTCTCATTGACCCAAGGCAGATCCGACTCATAGACCTGTGCTATCACCCAGACTTTACTGAGATCAGCCAGCATATATAACTCGGTTTGTGGTGTGACATATTGACCCTCACGTGCGCCGATATTAATTACTGTACCTGTGAATGGGGAATGGATATGAAGCGCCTTGGGGATATTGCCGGTTTTCACCATATCGCGAATCTGATGCTCTGGCACATCCAGAAATGCCAGGCGTTCCCGTGCTGAAACGACCATTTGCTCCGCACTGCGACGGATATCATCGAAAGGACTGTTTTCCAGCGTTTTTGCACTGCTGATCGCCAGCAGATATTCCTGTGAGCTGGTGACCAGTTGTGGCGAATAGACACTCAATAACATCGTGTTTTTATTGACCTGAGTACCGGTCTTATCAACAAAAAGCTTTTCAACCCATCCCTCAGTTTTGGGATGAAGTTTAGATATGCGCTCTTCATCATAGGTCACCTTTCCGACTGTACGAATAAGGTGAGATAAACTGGAAAGTTTCGCCGTTGCGGTACGAACACCAATATTCTGTTCGGTGACAGGATCAATTTTAACTGTACCAGCTTTTTCTGGTGCAGAGGCCTCGTCCTCATAAACCGGTATATAGTCCATTCCCATGTGGTCTTTAGCTGGAACAGGCGACGTGACTTCCGGGTTCATTGGATTACGGTAATACAGTGGTTTGGCCGGTTTTTGTGTGGTTTCTGCTGTCACGGCTGGTGGGCTGGTCAAGTGCTGATATGCCATTAAACCACCAGTGCCAATCAATAAGCCGCTGATTAAACTAATAAATATAGACGTTGTTTTATTCATAAAAAGTGTCCTTACCTACACTGGCCTCAAGATCCGCTAATGCCGTTTTTGCGGTTTTTACGCTAAGCCATAATTGTGTTTCGTAGTCATAAAGTGTGATTTGTGCTCGAACTAGGTTAAGAAAGTCGACTTTATTCACTTGATAACCCGATAACATGGACGCTATGGTTTGTCTGGCCTGAGGCAGGATGCCTGTATCCAATAAGCTGTATTGCTGACGCGCCTGATGATACTGGGTCATGTAGTTAGCAATCTCAGATTGAACCTGGTTCCAGCTATCCTGATAAGCGAATTGTTGTTGTTTTAATTCACTGTTTTTTTGTGAAATGGCCATTTTTTGTTTTCGATCGGCAAATAACGGCACGTTAATCCCGACTTGCAGTGACAACATGTCACTCCGATCTGAGCCATCCAGATTATGACCTTGTCTTACACCATAAGCCGCTGAGATTTTGAAATCAGGTAATAGGTCTTTTTCAGCTAAAGCTTTATCTTCTGAGGCGGCGGCAATAAGGTGTTTTTGTTGCAGCAGAAAAGGTCTGTTCTGTTCGGCAATATCGAGAATTTCATCAACAGATTTAATCTCTGGCAGCGTGGTATCAATATGCTGAAATGCCGGAAGTTGAATCGCCGTGTTCGTTGGGCGACTAAGTAAGGTGTTAAGCCTTATGACCACCTGTTCGCGTTCACTGTTTAATTCAATCTCACGGTTCAGGAGTTTGGATAACTCCAGTTGAGCAAGTAAGACATCCTGTTGCAGACCATGCCCGACACGGTATTTTGTTTCAGCAATATCGATAAACTGCTTAAGTAGCGTTTTGTTGGTGGAAATAATGGCCAGCGTTTTTTCCAGATAAAACAGTTGCCACCAGTAGCTTGTTACATATTGGATTAGCTGCTGTTTATACTCTGTCGTCATCAAGGCACTGGCATTAGCGCGTTCAGTGGCCGCTTGTTGTTTCAGTGCTAACTTGCCTGGAAATGGAATCTCCTGACTAATGCCTAACTGCCATTGCGTCATAGCTTCTTGTGATGTGTTCAAGCTATCCGTGGGCAGGTTAACCAGGCCCATACTGATCATGGGATCCGGCAGGCTGCCAAGCTGTGAGGGAAGCGCAGACATTGCTTCAGCCTGAGCCTGACGTTGGGCAAGACCTGGGTTGGACTGCTCAGCCATGGCTACGGCTGTATCCAGCGTTAAAACAGCGTATACCTGCTCAACGCGCTCTTTGGTATCTTCAGCCGCATAAGCGGATGGTATGAGGAAAATCAGTGGTAAAAAAATTAACCACGCGGTAATGGTTGTATTCCATTGCTTCATAAGCTTCACCAATCATTAATAATGATATAAGCACAGATGTGCTGTGGCCTCACGGAAATGAGGAGATAGGTGTTATAAGCTTATGGGGGGCCTGAACAGGGAGCTGTGTTGTTCTGTTGGTTTTGCTTCAATCTGACTCATGGTCAGCAGAATAAAAAGAGGCTGATTAATGGAAAGGTAAGACTTCGTTGGCAGTGTGACAGTGTTGAAACAGCTGTGATGACTGGATTGACAATGATCCATATTCATACAATGCGGACACTCTTTTGATGACGTTTCTGCACAGTGTTTCTGAGTATCAGAAGATTGAACATGATGCGAGGAAGAGTGAGACATATCTGAACGCATTTCTGCTTTGTCTGCGTGCGCTGACCATGATGACAAGGTCATCATCAGTGTCATGCACAGCAGTAGCAAATGTGTCGTTAATGTTTTCACTAGTTTATTCAGTCGCGTTTTGTTTTTCTTTAAATTCTGCTTTTATGGTTTCCAGTGCGGGTGGGACGGCGTCACAAGCTTCAATGTTACCAGTACACTGACTACATTCATATGCTTTCCAGCCAGCAGCAATATATTCTTCTTTATGCGGACTGGGTAAGCGGTTGGCAATGCCTATTGTGGACTTGGCCCGTGTAGAAATATAGCCATACTCACCTTTACAAAAGCGGAGTTGATCCGGATTTTTTTTGAGATCATATTTTTGATGAATTTCGATACCTACTTCACGTAAATAATGAAGCTCAGCATATAATTTTTGTAAACTGTCTCCGCTATATTGAGAGCTGATGTTGCCAGCAAATACAGCAGGGCATAAAAATAATAACGACAAGAGGCTAAAGGTTCTCAATGGTTTACTCCTCAGTATTCAATTAACTTTTGGCAGTTTTGAATACGATTAAGTTCAATCGTTTATATGGTATATGAAAAATGCATTCAGTAGGGAGGACAAGTTCATGGTGTTTTATGAATTAGGGATTTCCAGCCTAGGTTGTCTACTGGTGGCTAGAAATAACAGAGCTATATGCTTTGTTGCATTGGCTGATGACCCCGACCTTTTGGTTGAGCATCTCCAAGAAAAATATCCACATGCAAAACAACAGCAAAATGATACTTTACTAACCAGCTATTTAATCCGGATATTAAACTATATCGAGTCACCAAAAGGTGAGTTAGATTTACCGATTGAAATGGAAGGAACGACGTTTCAAAAATCAGTATGGATGACCTTACAGCAAGTTCCTGTTGGGCAAACCAGAACCTATACCGAGCTGGCAAACATGCTGGGAAAACCCTCGGCTGTGAGAGCTGTCGCCAATGCTTGTGCCGCTAATTCATTGGCTTTGCTGGTACCTTGTCATCGGATTGTTAATAAAAACGGCACGCTGTCAGGCTATCGATGGGGTGTAGAACGTAAACAAATTTTATTGGGCCGTGAAAAGGCCTTGTTGACTGTTTGATCTTGTCTTTTTTTGTCTGCTTTGCATGGTTTGTCAAGCTTTTATTCGATAGCAGTGGTTAAATATTGACCACCATTTAAAGCTCGTCAGAAAAGAGTCACTTACAGATTTACCAGAAACTTATCCACATGCTTATCCACTGAAATTGTGGGTAATGTGTATAAATTATTCGAGATAATTATCTTCGTATCATTCATAAAGCTTTTGTCTTTTCTCTGATCCTCCGAAAAATGGCTCTTGGTTAAAATTTAACCATGTCATAAAGCTTGTCATAAAAGAGTCACTTACAGCTTTACCAGAAACTTATCCACATGCTTATCCACCGTTTTTGTGAGTAAAGTGAATAAAACTTTAGATTGACGATGAGATTTATGAATTTTATAGATGTAGCTATATCAACAATCTTCACGCTTTTTTTGCAATGGTTAAAAATTAACCATCATGTAAAGTTTGTCGTAAAAGAATCACTTACAGATTTACCAGAAAGTTATCCACATTCTTTTCCACAGAAACTGTGAGTAAGTGCGAAACGCCTGAATAAAGGGGGATAATTCATTTAAGAACAACAAAATGCAGGAAAATATCTATATAATCCATGTGGATTTTGTCATGAGCGTGGGTGTTGGCTTGCTAAATGTTAAACACAGTTTTTTATTAATCGGATTGTTATTGACGTTACCATTTCGATGTGAGGCCTTAGATACAGGTATTGAGGGCTTGTCTGTGAATGGTTACGGCACATTAGGCCTCATCTACAATGACAGCGATAATACTCTCTATCGCAACTCCATCGAACAAGAGGGCAGTGGGCATGGATTTGATTCAGCAACCGAGTCTAACCTTGGCCTGCAAATTGATTACATTTTCAACCAGCAGTTAAATTTCACCACACAATTTGTTTTCATAGACAGACCTGAGCAGTCATTTAATAACACCCTTAAATCAGCCTTTTTTACCTATCATTTTGATAATCGTTTTGAAATTGGGTTTGGTCGATTACCGAATGATGTCTTCATGTCATCAGAATATAAAAATGTTGGTTTTGCTCGTTTATGGACGCATTTACCCGTCGCGTTTTATGGCCAGCTAGCGGGTGAATCCTACGATGGCGCAAAATTAAGCCATCACCTCAGATTAGGGGATGGTGTGTTGACCTCGTCTGTATGGGCGGGTCGAAGCAACTTTCCTTATGACAGTAATGGTGAGGCAAAAAAGATAAAGTTTGAGCCGAACTTTGGGGCAGGGCTGCGCTGGGAAAATCAGACCTGGTTATTAAGACTTCTTTACTCACAAGCCAGAATTAATGACAAAGACGATCCTGCCGCTGCATTTGACGATGCGTTAATACAAGCATCCAAGTTTGGCTGGCCTGAAGCGGCTTCTATCGCGGGTTTTTCTATTAATGATACCTGGCTGAGATATGTTACGGCGGGACTCAGCTATGATAAAGACGACTGGCTTGTTCAAAGTGAATTGAGCGTCGTTAAGGCAGAAACAAGTACGCATGATAAATACGCTTCTGCTTATTTGAGTGTGGGGCATCGGTTTGGTGCTGTGACACCCTATTTTATTGTCAGCAAATTTACCACGCTGGGTAGTCGAGAAACCATACCACCTGCACCTGCATTCATTACATCATATCAACGATTACAATCAATCGCTCAGGCTGCGTCAAATGGCATTTATGCTGACCAAAGTACGCTTGGTATCGGCGCTCGTTGGGATGTTTCGCAAACGGTTTCATTAAAAGCGCAATAGGATCGTACTTGGGTTGAGAAGTATGGCGACTTTATCTTTGAACAAAAAAAACAAATAGATAAACAGCATATTTTTAACGTATTCAGTCTGACCGTGGACTTTATATTCTGATGAAGACGATATTAGTATTAGCAATATTGTGTTTATCGCTGGTGCCATCCTTAGCAGCCTCAGGAGAGATTGCTGTGGTTGCAAATAAAAACAATCCACTAGCCGCGCTGAGTAAGCAGCAGATTGTTGATATTTTTATGGGGCGGACAAAATTTTATTCGACCGGACAAAGAATAGTGTTACTAGATCAGGAGATTGCGTCTCCAGCGAGAAGAGATTTTTATCAAAATCTGGTTAATAAAACACTCAATGAAATCAATTCCTACCGCGCCCGACTCTTATTTTCTGGTCGATTTGCTTTACCTAAGGAAGTCAGTGATGATGAGATGATAAAGTGGTTAGAAAAAGATTCTAATGCAATCGGCTATATTGAAGCTGATAAGGTGAATGACTCATTAAAAGTCCTGGGTTATGTTGACTAAGCTTCGCACAAGTATTGCCACTCGATTAGCATTCATATTGATCCTGGCTGGTGTTGTGTCTGCGTTATCAACAGGATATTTGTTTTACAGTTATACCTATTCAAAAGAGTTTGCTCAAAGTCAGAAAAATATCCGACAACTCGCTCATGCCGTATCTCATACAGCTGCAATCGCTGCTTATTTAGATGATCTGACACTGGCTAAAGAAGTCGTTGAGGGGATTGCAGGCAGTGATTTAGTCAAAGCTGTGGAGTTAAAGTCAACGCAGGAATCGCTAGCTTTACGTGGTACCGTACCTGATGACGCTGAGACAATGAAGTTTGATTTGGAATCTCCTTTTTCAAGCGGTGAAATGGTTGGTAAATTAAACCTTGTGCCGAATGTCGCTTTGATTAAGTCGGATGCGAGAAAGGCCGCTATCAATCACGTTATATTAATTTCTGTTCAGACGTTTGTTTTGATCACACTTATTATTTTCTTATTGAATACACAGTTGATAACTGAAATAAAACGGCTTGCCAGTCGTTTGCATGGTATTCGGATTGGCAGTGAAGAGCGAATTATTCCAACTCAGTCTCACCAATACGATGAAATTGGTTTATTAACCCACGATATAAATGAGTTATTAAATTCGGTCGAGGAGAATATTAATCTTGAAAGAACGCTTCGACTTGAAGTGGAAGCGTTAGAAAACCGATTCAGAGATATTTTCGAACAGTCCAGTCACGGTATCGCCATTGTCGATATTGATGGCAAAATGAGGCTACATAACCCGTCTTTCAAACAGATTATTGGTGATGAATGTTTTCAGAAGATTTCAAAGCAAGACTCCCTTTCCTTTTTTGCACTATTTGATGAAGAAAAAAGTCGCTTGGAATCAGCTGCCGCTGAAGTTTTATCGAGTGGTGAGTCACGAGCAGTTGATATAAAAGTTGAGGAGGGGTCACAAACGAGGTGGTTATACTGCCTTATTTCGGTCATGACAGACGATGATAAGACGTCGTCTTTTGAAATTGTCTTGCAAGATATTTCAGAGCGTCGCAATCGGGAAGAAAAGTTAAAGGGGCAGGCTGAAGTCGATGCCTTAACCAATTTGTATAATCGCGGTGCAGGTGAGAATAAAATTGAACAACTTATCTCATCTTCGGACTCTAAGCGGTTTTCATATGGCCTGTTTATGATTGATTTGGATGGGTTTAAACCTGTTAATGATCAATTTGGCCATGAAGCAGGAGACAGAGTGCTTATAGCGGTTGCAAATCGATTATTAGGTTCAATTCGTGCTGAAGATATTGCGATACGTTGGGGAGGCGATGAATTTGTTGTTTTTGCCAGATTAACCACGGATTTATCAGAAGCGAGCAGTATTGCAGAAAAACTGTTAAATATATTACAGCAACCAATCGAATGTCAGTCTGATATGAGTGTGACTATCAGTGCTAGCATTGGCATCGCGCTCTATCCATTCAATGCTGATAATATTGAGACATTACTGAAGTACGCTGATCTTGCGATGTATGAAGTCAAATCACACAACAAAAACAGTTATAACTTTTTCAAACAACCCACATTCAAGACGTCAGAGACACAAAGTGTGATCACCGGATTTTAGAATGCCCGGTGAATAACACCGGGCATTTTCTATTGTATTACTGTATTGGTAAATAGACTAACTTACTGCCTTTCATATCCGGCACCATCAGGTACAGACCATCTGCTGAGAGACTAATGTCAGCAGCAGAGACAAAGTCATCACTGAGTAATTGTGGTGTTGCTTTAGGTTCAACTAATTGCCACACCTTACCATTTTGCCAATCACTCACATACAGATAGCCTTTGCTGTCTCTGACCAGACCATCAGCACCACC